>OLGD01000369.1_pt1 | contig 94928 bp, 69 predicted proteins | sample 1605311 | NCBI WGS metagenome assembly OLGD01 (sample SAMEA3888917, study PRJEB22519) | human gut metagenome | biome: human gut; feature: human-associated habitat; material: faeces | place: Denmark | collected 2010 | reverse complement strand
CTGGAACAGGATCGCACGCTGGAGCGTCACTACGAATTTCTGGAAAACTGTTCCGACGACACCCCCGATCCCGCTTGGGGAGCCATTCCGCTCTCCTGGCGGAAAACTCCGGAAGGATACCGCTGGAACGGCTACTCCTCCGGCATGGACAACACCCCGCGCGGCTGCGACGACTGGAATGGTCTCCTCTGGTTCGACGCCGTCGCCCAGCAGGGACTTGCCGCCCGCTCGATCGCCGAACTCGCCGCCCTCATCGGCAACGAACCATTGAAGAGGAAATTTCAACGGGAATTCGAGCAGAAAACGGAACTTCTTCAACGCTACTGGGATCCGGAGACCGGCGCCTTTCAGGACCGCCGGGACGGCGCCTTCTGCCGGGTGCTCACCCCGGCGATCTTCTGGCCGATGGCCGCCAACATGGCCACCGCGGAACAGGCGCGGCAGATCGTCGCGCATCTGACAAATCCGGAGGAGCTCGGCGGAGCCTACCCCTGCCCGACCGTGAGCCGCAACGACCCGGCCTTCACGCCGGATGGCTCCTACTGGCGGGGCGCGGTCTGGGTACCGCTGGCCTACGTCGCCTCGGTCGCGCTCCGGAACTACGACTGCGACGACGAGGCGCGCCGCCTGACGGAAAAACTGCTCAACCACATGGTCAACACCTGGCGCGGATACACCCCTCACTCCATCTGGGAGTGCTACAAGCCGGATCTGCCCGAACCCGCCCTCAACAGCAAGGGGAGAATCTGCCGTGCCGACTTCTGCGGCTGGTCCGCGCTCGGGCCGATCTCCATGCTGATCGAAAACCTCGTCGGCATCCGCGAAGTTTCCGCACAGGAGAACTTCATCCGGTGGCGGAGCACCTCCCCCCGGCGGCACGGCATCCGGAATCTCCGCTTCGGCGGCAACACCGTTTCCCTGCTCCGGGACGCGGCGGGAATCCACGTCACCGCCGCCCGGCCCTTCACGCTGGAATACAACGGCACCCGTCACGCCTGTCCGGCCGGGGAGACGAATCTCGTCCCCGCCGAACCGGCAACGGTCTAGTGCCGGAACCGAAGCTCCCAGCGCACCTCCTTCTCCCGCTCCGGATGGAAGACGACGTCGAGCAGAAGACCGCCTTCCCCGCGGGAAATTTCCATCGGAATCGTGGAATCCGCGCCGAGGAGCTCCCACCCCTCCGGCAGAAGCACCATCATGCGCCACTCTTCGCCGGGCACGCAGAGCGCGGTTCCGGAGAGTGACCCGTCTTCGGTGCGGCGGACGTCGCGCAGCTCCACCGCCCCCTGCGTGAGATGGCGCGATGTGAAGATGATCTCCGGCCGCCCTTCGAACGGAGTAATCCGCAGCACTGCGGTGTCACAGGGGGAAACCTCCAGGGGAAGCGCCTCTGCGAAGAGTCCGAGAAAACTCTGGTTCCAGTAGTCGCAGACCGCATAGCGTCTCCCCTCTCCGCAGTCGAGCCGGAGGTCGGCGCCAAGATGCAGCGTGAGCCGGAGCGTTTCCGCCGTAAAATTGGTCACGGCCGCGACGTTCCACGAACCGAAACGACGGCAGACGGCGAGGTTCAGCAGCGCGTACTCCGTTCCCCGCTGTTTACGGGAAAGATCCATCGGGTGGATGTCGACAGTCGGCAGAATGCGCCGCAGAAGTCCGCACCGTTCCGGCGGCAGAGTCCGCAGATCGTCTCCCATCGTGACCGGCAGCCCGGCCAGTCCGTAGAGGGACACCCGGGAACGCGCCTGCGCCATCGTGTTGAACTCCTCGCGAAGCACCAGATTGTCGGCGTCCGCATAGAGAACGACATTATGCCAGACGTAGCAGTGGAAGAGCCGTTCCACCGCAGACGAGAGAAAATTCTCCCAGCTGAAAACGTCGCCGCTGATCCGCGCCGCGCTGAACTGGTCCATCGCAAAACAGATGTCCCGCTCGGTCTCGCCGGAGCAGGAGAGCATGTAGCAGTCGGGGCCGACCGTTTCGCGCGCGGCCCGGACCAGATCGCGTACCGCCGCATCGGTCGGCCGGGTGGAATCGTGGAAGCGGTCGTGAAAGTCGTCGCAGGCGTTCAACGTCGCCGGCAGACAGTCCCACTTGATCATGCGGAACCCCCAGTCGAGCACCTGCCGGAACACCGCCGGAATGTACTCCCGGAGTACTCCCGGATGGGTCGGGTCGATCCAGTAGCGACCGCACCACTCCTTCTTTTCACCGAGCACCCAGTCGGGGTGTTCGCGGTAGCTTGCGATGAGATCGCCATCGTTGGTCGGCCCGACCCAGAGCGCCGGAATCACCCCCAGCTTCCGAATGCCGGCGGCGACCGGAGCAAGTCCTTCCGGATAGATGTCGCGGCGCGGATGAAAACAATCCACTCCTGGAATGCCCGCCGCACTCCAGGAGTCGTGACTCCACTCCCAGTCCACCCAGCAGCAGAGCTTCTCCGACCAGGGGGCGAAGAGTTCGACGAGTTTTTCGACGTTTTCCTGAACGCTCCGGGCGCAGGTACCGAACTGAAGCGCATACCAGCTCATCCAGCCGACAGGCGGCGTTTCGAAGCCGTGACTTTTGCGAATGGGAGCGTAGGGAATGTTGAATTTCCGGCGGCAGAACTCCTCGTGGATACGGAAGGTGAACTCACGACCGAAGTCCAGCCCGTTGACGTAGTCGAAGCGGTAGTTCTCCGCCGCCCAGTCGTAGCAGACCCGGAACGAACCAGCGGAGCGGAATTCGAGCGCCCGGTCGGTGAGCCGGTCGAACAGGGCGTCGTCGCAGGAGGCGACCGCCGGACCGCAGGCGGCGCGGAGCACCCGGTCGTCGCTGTCGAGTCGTACCCCGAAGGTGGCACGCTCCGGCTCCGCACCCCAGACGAGCAGCCCGCTCACGTGCAGTTCGGCGCGGGCCATCATACCGAACCGCAGACTCTTCTCGTCGAGCCGAAAAGTGATTGTAAGAGGAGGCGCCCCCTCCGGGCCGTCAGCGTAGGAAACGCTTCCGATCAGGCATTCGAGCGCAGGAGTGATCTCCCGCTTGCGGCAGCGGTAGGCAGCCAGCTCATACCGCCGTCCGCCGGCGGTGAGATACATGCTGCCGTCGCGGAGAAACTCGCTCTCATGCTCTTCGCCCGACGCGGTGTAAAAGCACCGGAATTCACCGGAGTCCTCCCTGAATTCCACCGAAAAATTTCGATAATTAAGATACATTGCTTTCCCTTTCCTCTACCGGTTCAAGATAGATTCCCGAACTGGAAAAAGCAAACGCTCTTCCCGACGGAACCCATTTTTTCTCTGCAAATCAGCTCAGCAGCGGCTGAAGCAGCCCGCCTTTCTGTCACAATAACGGCGGAACAATGCGGCGGAACGCCCGGTTTGTGCCGGATCCGGCAGGAAGAGTCTCCCGGAACGGACCATCTGCTCCGCCGCCTCGTCGAGATCGGCAAACCGGCCGCACCCGACGCCCGCGAGCATCGCACAACCGAGCGTGCCGCACTCCGGGGACACACTCCGGCGCACCGGTACTTCCAGCAGGTCAGCCGCCATCTGCAGCCAGAGTTCCGAATCACTGCCGCCGCCGGTGACGCGGATCTCCTCCACCCTGCGTCTCCGCTTCGCCAGGAGCTCCAGCGCCTCACGGAAGTAAAGTGTGATCCCTTCCAGCGCCCCCCGCAGCAGTGAGGCGCGCGAATGGGAAAAGTTCAGATCACTGAAAAGTCCCTGCCCTCCTTCAAGATAGTCCAGCGGACCGGTTCCTGCGAAGAACGGCAGTACACAGGGTGTGCCGGAAGATACCGGGTCGATCTCTCGGAACATCGCGTCAAACACCCCCTCCTCCGGCAAATCCCGGTAGAACTCGCGACGCATCCACTGGATCAGAGCTCCTCCCGAGGCATGGTAGAGAAAACTCACAAACTGCCCTGCCTCCACCCCCTCCTCAATATTGAGCTTCAGTGCCCGGAACGGAGATCCCTCGCCGGGATCATTATGCACCAGCACCAGACAGGCAAAGGTACCCAGCCCGAGCATCGCACCGTTTTCCCGACACGCCCCGGAGCCCAGCGCAGCGGCACACTGGTCGTGGGTTCCGGCGACCACCACCGTCTCCGGTGACAGATTCAGTTCGCGCGCCAACGCCGGCCGGACCCGGCCAAGCGGAACACCGGAACGCTCCGGCGGCGGCAGCTTGCCGGGATCGATTCCGGCCGCGGCAGCGATGGATTCGCTCCATTCTCCTGCGGCGGAATCGTAGAGCAGCGTCCGTCCCGCCAGAGAACGGTTGCACACCGCCCGGCCGCACAACTGAAAGCCGACCAGATCCGCCCACGGCAGAAAACAGGCGCACTTCCGCCAGAGCTCCGGCTGTTCCTCGTGCAGCCACATCAGATGGGGCAGCGTGAATTCCGCCCCGGGGAACAACCCGGTGATCCGGTAGAACTCCGTCGCGGGGACTGCCGCCGTCAACCGGGCAAGAAACTCCTCTCCCCGGGAATCCAGCCCGGTCACCGAATCACCCAGAATGTGTCCCGCATCGTCAAACGGCACGACCGCTTCCCCCATCGATGCGGCACAGAGCGCCTCCACCGGATCGCTTCCTGCCACTTTCGAAGCGGCTTCCGCAATCACCTCGCGGATCTTCCGCCACACCTCCTCCGACGGCAGCACCACCCCGCCGGAATTGTCACGCTGAAGTTCGTATCGGCGGCGGGCACAGTGAATCATCGTTCCATCGTCGCCGAACAGCGAAGCCTTGCAGCAGCTCGTGCCGATGTCGATTCCCAGCAGACTCATGACCGGCTCCGGGCGAAATTGGCATAATTGAGCGTTTCAAGCACTTCCAGCATCATCTCAGACGCCTTGTCGATGGAGTCATAGAGATACTGCTTCGATTCGATTGCCTCGAACTCGTTTCCGCAGATGTTCTCGGCGTGTTCGAAGAGCCGGAACGCGGCGAACTTGCCCGCCTCGCGGGCGATCTTCGTCCACATGTTGACCCGCACTACCCCGTCACCGGCTAGATTTTCCATCTGGGAGCGGTTCAGCGACGAGGTCCCATGCAGTACCAGCATCGGGCGCCCCAGCGCCGCGGTCAGCGCCCGCGCCCGTTCGCGCAGATAGCGGACGTTGCCGCTGCCGGCCGACTGCTGTTCCGTGCCGAGATCGGCGACCAGAAAATCGACACCGGTCTCACGGACATACTCCGCCGCCAGTGTCGGATACGCATCCTCCGCCGTATTGCCGTGCCCTTCGTGCATGGCGGAAACGGTGAGCTCCTCCATGATTCCTTCGACCAGCAATTCCCGGCCGTAGTGTTTCACGTAGTCACGCGTCATCGCGATGTTCTCGTCACGCGGATAGACCTGCGCATCGAACATTGCCGAAGCGAGATATTTCGTCCCTTCGGTCAACGCCCAGAGGTCCCGCGACGGATCGGCATGATCGAGGTGCGGCAGCACCTGCACCCGGCCGTAAGGAGCATCCTTCGTTCCGCAGAGCAGCGCCAGATGCTCCATGATGCTGAGAAATCCAAACTTCGCATCCCCGGTTCGGGTCACCCGCTGCGCCTGCGGCATGTACGGATAATTGAAGGTCATTGCCACCGAAAGCGGAATCGATTCGACCTCATATTTGCGGCAGAACTTCTCTGCAGCAAGCAGGATCGCCTCGGTATTCCAGTGGCTCGCCGTGCAGAAGATCGGCATCGCCGCGCCGTGCTCCACAACCGAATCGAGCACCTTCCGCGCGGCGCGGCGTTCCGTAATCAGCGGCATGGTTCACCTCCGCATCCGGGATTCGATCGCCGCAAGATCGGGCGTGGCCGGGTCGAACGCCACGTCGAGATAACGACAGGCTTCGGCAAACACCGGTGCGTAACTGCCGTACGCTCCGGCGATGTGATGGATGTAGGGACCGCGGACCAGCTTCTCCTCCCAGAGCGGCCAGTCCTCAACCTCGACGTATCCGTAGGTTCCCTGATTGAAAGGTCCGTCGATGATTTGTCCCTCGCCGCAGAAGAGCGAATACTCCCCGCCGATGCCGTCGAAACGAATCAGACTCACCTCACCGCCGCGCAGCCTCCACGAACAGACACCCGGCGCATGACTGGGAAGCACGAAATGGCGTTCCACCCGACGCGCTCCTTCCGCCAGCTCCGGAGGAAACGGTCCGCAGTGCCAGAGAAGTTCCGCGTTGTCGTTTTCCGGATGGCGAATCGTCAGGTCGGCCAGAAAGGTCGGTTGCGGCGTCAGCGTCGCACTCTGCAGCAGAAGAGAGCTGATCGCGCCGTGAATGTCCGCCTCACAGGCCAGCGGGAACCCTTCCCCCGCCAGTATCGCGTTGACGAAACAGCTGCAGATGCCCAGCTCCTCCTGCAGTGAATCCCAGCACTGGATGGCGGCGGCGGACAACCCTTCCTCCGTCCGCCACCGGTCGATCGCCAGCTTCAGCGCGGCGAGCCGCTCCACTGTGCCGTCGTCACAGGCGGAGAAGTCGGCTGTGGCGCGAAAACGCGCCGCCTCCGCCCGCCAGGCTTGCGACGGAGCAGCCAGCACCCGCCTCACCTCCCGTACCAGCGTGGAGAGATCCAGCGGAATCGTCTGAATTCCAAACCGCTCCAACAACTCTCCCTCATTGACGATCACCGAATAAAAATCGCGCGGCCGTGTGCCGATCTGGCCGATCCGCGCCCCCCGGAAATGTTTCACCACATTCGCCGCGGCCAGAAAATTGAGAAATCCCCGTTCGAATATCGAATCTTCCGGCGATGAATTGACGATGTAGGTGAAGGGAACTCCAAAGCGCCGCAACACCTTGCCGGTGGCGAAAAGACCGCACTGGGTGTCGCGGAGCCGGCTGCCGTCCGGCTCCGGCGCCGCATCGCGCGGCCCCCACAGAAGAAGCGGACGCCCGATTTCGCGGGCCGCCAGCGCCACCGCGCCCTCGCTGCCGAAATTGCAGTGCGGAGCAAATACCGCATCCACCTCCGCCGCCCGGAAACGCCGCGCCGCCTCCAGCGCCTCACGCTCCGTAATCAACAGCGCCTCATCGTTCAAACCATCCAGGCCGACGATTTCAAGCTCCGGAACAAGCGCGCGCAACTTCTCATGTATCAGAAACTTCTCCCGGTTGGACTCCTCCTTCGAAAAAAACACCCGCCGTGTCGGCAGAAAACCCAGTTTGAATTTTTCGCGCATCGCTCAACCCTCCCTTTTGAAGTTGTCACGTGTCAATTATACTACAAAAAATGTCACGTGTCAATATTCCTGCGGAAATATTTCTCGAAAAAAAAAGGAGTCGCTCCGACGAACCGGGAAAAAAACAGTTTCGACGGCTTGTCAATCGCCCGGGGGGAGTGTATATTTATATTACACGAAAATTCGGCAAAATCAACGTGAGCAAGGCAATGGCAGACGCAGAAGTTACGATCCTCATCCCCAACTATAAAACTCCGGAAATGACCCGGCTCTGTCTGCGGCTGTTGCGCCGCCACACCGATCTTGAGCGCGTACAGGTGGTCGTCATCGACAACGGTTCCGGCGACGCGTCGCTCGATTATCTGCGCGGCGTCAACTGGATCCGATTGATCGAACGCCCGGAGGCCGCGAAGGAAAAGGGGCCCGAGATGCACGCCCGCGCCCTGGATCTCGCGCTCAAGGAGGTGACCACCCCCTACGTGCTGGTGATGCATACCGACACACTGATCTGCAATGACGGCTGGCTCGATTTTCTGCTCGGAAAAATCTCCGGAGACGAAACCGTCGCCGGAGTCGGAAGCTGGAAGCTGGAAGAGCCGCCCTCCGCATTCAAGCAGTTCGGCAAGAAGATCGAGAGCCTCCTGCGCCGGCTTCTCGGGAAGAAAACAAAGGTTGAAGAGCGGTATCTTCGCAGCCACTGCGCCCTCTACCGCACGGAACTTATCCGGAAGCGGACCAACGGCTTCTTCGACGGCGACACCGCCGGCCATTCGCTCCACCGGATGCTGGTGCAACAGGGGTACAAAATGCGGTTTCTGGAGTCGCAGGAGCTGGGCCGCTATCTTCGCCATCTCAATCATGCGACGATGATTCTCAACCCGCAGCCGGGCGACAGGAAAACTTCAAAACCTTCGGCACGCCGCCGCCTGCAGCGGCAGCTCGATGAACTCAATTACCGGAACGTTCTCGCCGATTCCACTCTGGACCGGATCTGAACGCCCGGGAACAAGGAGCCGGTACCATGAGCCAAACCCTGGAACTCGATCCGGTGTTCAGCCGGGAATGGGAAGGGAAAGATCCCTTCACCGAACTGGAAAAAACCGAGGGGGAGATTTTCCGGCAGGTCAAGAGCCGCCGGACCTTCCGGTTTGAAGTCGATGGGCACGGTTACTTCGCCAAAGTACACCGCGGCGTCGGCTGGCGGGAGATCTTCAAGAACCTCCTGATGGGGAAGCGCCCGGTGCTCAGCGCCGCCAACGAATACCGGGCAATCCGCCGACTGGAGGAGCTCGGCGTGGATACCATGACCATCGCCGCCTACGGCTGCCGCGGCTGGAACCCGGCAAAGCTGGAATCCTTCCTCGTCACCGCCGAACTTCCCGATATGGTCAGTCTGGAAGATTACTGCCGCGACTGGCGGGAAAATCCGCCTCCGTTCCGCCGCCGGATCGCCATTGCCGCCTCACTCGCCGAAACAGTCGGCGCCATGCATCGCGGCGGCGTCAATCACCGCGACTGTTACCTCTGTCACTTCCTGCTCGACCGCGCCACGGAGGAGACACCCCTGCCCCGGCTGCACGTCATCGATCTCCACCGCGCCGAAATCCGGCCGTCCGTTCCGTTCCGCTACCGGGTCAAGGATGTGGCGGGGATCTATTTTTCTGCCATGGACTGCGGACTCACCCGTCACGACCTCTTCCGATTCATGAAAAACTACACCGGGAAAACGCTCCGGGAGACGCTGCGGCAGGACCGCACGTTCTGGCGCCGGGTGGAACGCGCCGCCCGCAGGCTCTATGCGAAGGAGTTCGGGCACCCGGCGCCGCGCGTCGCCTGACCGCAAGTTCAACGTGCCCGGGAGCTCTTCTCCGGCGGTTTCAGAGCGATCACAACCTGATAACGCCCCCGGGCAGCGGGAACGGCGGAACCGTATTCCAGACGATACAGCGCCTTTTTCCCCCCCTGAGAACGCTCGGCAAGCCTCTGTGCGGAAACAGTCAATCCGGCAACATCGGTGGAGACATCAAATCGCAGCGTATCGTTCTCGCCGGAATTTTTCCCCAGATTTACAAAGGGCGAAAATCCCACCAGAGCAGAGGTGAACACGCCCGGTTTTTTCAGTTGAAACTCATCGGTGATCGTCAGCACCCGTCTGCCGCGGCAAAACTCAAAGCTCCGGACAAGGCTCTTCAATCCCGCCTTCTCCGGATAGGCCTTCGTCAAATCCAGACGGAAAAGCACAATCTCCGCGCTCTCCTTGAACTGCAATATGTCGGCGCGAAACCGGCGCCCCGCGCCCTGTACGCATCCATTGACCACCGGCACCGGATGCCCCCAGGAGGAGGCCAGCTTCCATTCGTAGCGCCTGCCGGAGTTGAAATATCCCGGCCCCACCTGCGGATACCCGGGATCTCCCAGAACGATCCGGCCGTCGTAGCCGATGCAGAAGGAGCCGAGGTCATTGTGATTGTGATCCTCGAAGTTGTGTCCGCCTTTTGCCGCGAAACTGAATTTCGGCCCGGAAGCGTCATCCCGGCAGACCAGAACCGCCGGCTGCCGGAACAGAGTGGTCAGGGGAACCGTGTCCCGCCGTTCAGGCCGGAAGCCGCGGATCTTGTCCAGCAGCAGCTGACGCCCGATGTCTTCGCTCAGAAAGAGTCCATGGCCGGCAGGCCACCCGTTCTGCCAGTCCGCCTTGAAATTGGCCTTGTTGCTCAGGTAATCGATCTGGGCGAGCAAGTAGACCGGCATGCCATCCGCCCTGCCGTCGGTGCCGCTGTCGGCGAAATGCGGGTAAAGGTTGTGATCCATGGCGTAGGTGAGCGGATACAGCATCATCTTTTCCAGCTTCGCGGAAGGGGCGAGCAGATCAAGTTTCCCGCGGGTCCCCCGGCGGAGCAGTTCGGCGCAATCCAGAAAGCGGGAAAACCCCATGTCGTAGTATCCCGCACCTTCGACGATGTAGCCGTCTTCGGAAAAGGCTCCCGTGTAATACCGGAGCGATGCCTGCGCATTCGCGTACAGAATCGCTCTCTGCCGCTTCGGCAGCATGACATCGGCGGCGTGGAGTACGCCAATCCAACAGAAGGGATTCCAGTTTGTGGTGGCTCGCAGCCAGTTGAAACCGCCGATCTCGGAGGCTTTCCGGGCGGAACAGGCGTGGAGCATGTAGTCAAAACACCACGTCTGCAAGCCGTCGCGAATCGCCCTGCGGATTTCCGGAGAAAGTTTTTCCCCGAGAATCCAGTCCACCTCCGCCAGATCGCGAATCTGCCGGGCGGAATGCAGATCGACGCCGTGCGCCCGGGCGATTCCGAGATCGGAAGTCGTCCACGCCGGCTGATTGATCCGCCGTTCCAGATATTTGGTCAATTGCGGCAGATAGCGCCCCCGGTTCTCCTTTGCCTCCATGATGGTCATGCAGCAGATTCCGCGGGAGAGTTCAAGATTCCCCGGCAGATCGTAGGGTTTCGTCGCGTCTAGCTCCGGAACCTTTCCGGTCCGGTGTTGTTCCGCCCGCCGCCGGATATGGCTGCTGGCCGGATAACGCTCCCAGAACGCCCGGTCGGAGACGGGGCGGCTCAGACCGCGGTTGGCGTCGGAAAGCATCGCCTCGACGGCATCGATCTTTGTTTTTCCAACTCCGAGCCAGTTGGTTTCCGCCGCGTCCGCCACGGCCAGAACTGCGAAAGCAAAAATTGCACCGAGTATTTTCAGCAAATTCATGGGAAAAATTTCCTTCCACTTGTTCGTTGCTTCGCGGGATTGAAATCAGGAACAGTCAGATTCCGCCGCCCCTGAGCCGCCATCCGACCAATCGGTCTTCCCGTTTCCCTGTTCCGAATCAGAACCCGATGCCGTCGAGACACCAGTTCTTCTTGCTGATGTCGGTACGGCCCTGCGGCTGCCAGTACCCGTCATAAGTTCCGCGCTTCAAAGACCTGGTTCCCCCGTCCAGCCTGGCGAAAACGGAACCGCGGTTATGCCCATCGGTAAAGACGCCGAGCGTATTTCCGAAGGGGCTGTAATGAGTCGTCGTCCAGCCGAAGGAAAGATTGTTGGTCGACCAGGTGCCCGCCTTGTTGCGCAGCAGGCCGATCAATGTGCCGTCCGCGACTCGTGAAAATCCAACGTTGACGCAGCTGAACAATATGACGGAAACATTTTTCACGGCGGAAATTTTCTTCCCGCCGGGCGCATACCTGTAGCCGAAGTCAAGCTCCGCTTTCCGGGCCGGATAATTCAGCGCATAGGAGAGAGCAGCGGCCTCATTCTTCCGGACCAGCGTGTCGGAAGGACAACGGTATACCTTCTCGTTCTTTCCCAGATAGTCGAAAAACTTGTACTGCCAGCGGAGTTCCGCGCCGCCACTTTGATCCAGCTCATCCGAAACGATGAAATCATTGGAATCCCCCGAATACATGCCGGATGCGGTCCCAATCTGTTTCATATTCCCCAGACAGGCGGTGGCCCGCGCACTCTCCCGCGCCTTGTTCAAGGCAGGAAGCAGCATCGCCGCCAGAATCGCGATAATCGCAATAACTATTAATAACTCTATTAACGTAAATACAGTACGCTCTTTCTTCATGCGCCGGCGATGTATTTTGCGGATCCGCTCAGAAGAAGGAACTGGCGATTCGCTTTTCCCGGAATGACTCATCCGCATAAAAATACTCATTGGTTTTCGCTCCTTTCTTTTGTAGTGAAATCCACCGGGACCTTTATTTGAACCGTTTCCGTACTTCCTTCGATCAGTGAAAACATCTTCTCCATCGCCTTCAAACCGATCTCCACATCGTTGGTCAACGCCGAAATGTAGTGGTCCGACGGCAGCCGGGTAACCCGCTGCCCGTCAAAGCTGCCGACCTGCACCGGCAGACGGTGCGCCTCGATATACCGGACGGCTCCGCGCGCCAGCTGCGGAGCCGTCGCCAGCACCGCATCGAATTCACCTTGATCAAGCAGTTCTGCCGCCAACCTTTCTCCATCGGTCTCAATATAATCGCTGTAACGAATCGCCGACTCCTCCAGCAAGAGCCCGGCGCGTTTCATTCCGGCGGAAAGCTGCGAAATAATCGACGTATCCTGCATGCCCGCCAGCCAGCAGAAACGACGACACCCCTGCGCTTTGAGCCGACTCACGACTCCGTACGCCGACTGCTCATAGTCACTCGCCACGTAATGCAGAGGCTCGTCGGGAGAAAAATCCGGTGTCGACGTAAGGAATATGCGCGGCTGCGTCAATTCCACCAGCTCCTGCCAGTACCCCTCCGATCGGTGCGCCCCCCAGATCAGCAGGCCATCCACGAAGCCGGAACGGAACATCCCGGCATAACGATTTCCCTCCTTGTACTCCGGACGGTTGAACAGCAGCAGCAAATTGTATGAAGTCGTACTCAGTGCCCGTTCGATTCCACTTAGAATTTCCACGAAATGTGTATCGTGAAACACATTGTGACCCATCTCATCCTGCGGAGGAACCAACAGTCCGATCACCTGACTGCGTCGCTTGAAGAAACGCTGCGCATTCACGTTCGGCACATAGTTGAGTTCCCGCGCGGCCTCCCGTACCTTCCTGCGCGTGCCTTCTGGAATCGCCAGTTCTCCCGTCGGATCATTCAACACCTTCGATACGGTACAGGTACTCAACCCGACATAACGGGCCAATTCACGAATCGTACAGTTCTTTCCGCGCTTTTCCATAATACAGCCAGATTAACACGTTAACTTAACACGTTATTATTATACCTGAAACAACAGCGAAAGTCAATAGCCGAACGTAAAATTTTAAAAAAAACTTTCCATCGACTTCGCGCACAGGCACGAAACACGGAAAACCGGGGGAATTTTCCACTCCGAAGACAGTGACGTCAAAATAAAATCAACGGTGAAAAGCCGCGTACTCTCCCTGAGGGGCAGTCTCGCGTTCCAGCTGTTCGAGGAATCGCAGCGCCTCTTCCCGGCAGGTGCCGCACATCTCCTCGGACGGGCACAGGGAAGAACAGACCGCCGGGCGCTCCGGACACCCGAAAAGACGGCAGCGCAATTCGGAGTCCAGATTGACACACGGCACCCCGGCCGGCTTTCCCTCCGGCATCCCGGGAATCGGCGATGAGATCGACGGCGCAATGCAGCAGGCGCCGCACCCCTGGCGACACTTCACGATTCCGCATCCTCCCCATCCTCTTCGGTCAGGGAGGCGTGGACCCCGATGACGAATTCTCCGCGCCATTCGCGCTTCCCGGCCAGCGCGGCCAGTTCCGCGGCGCTCCCCCGGATCACCTCTTCATGCAGCTTGGTCGCTTCCCGAATCACCGCAACCTGCGCCTCCGGGCCGACCGCCTCCGCCAGCTCCGGCAGAGTCCGGGCAATCCGATGCGGCGATTCGAAGAAGAAGACGGTCTTCCCCTCGCTCCGGATCGATTCAAAAAACTTCCGGCGACGTCCCGATTTCACCGGCGGGAACGCCAGAAAGGTGAATTTATCCACCGGCAGCGCCGATGCCGTCACCGCAAACGTGAGCGCCGACACCCCCGGAATCACCTCCGGCTCGATTCCGGCCCGGACCGCTTCGCGCATCAGAAAAAATCCCGGATCCGCCAGCGACGGAGTTCCGGCATCCGAGACCGCCGCCACCGACAGCCCCCCGAGAATTTCCGAAATCAAACCTTCGGCCTTGCGATGTTCGTTGAACGCGTGAAAACTCATCAGCCGCGTGTGAATGTCAAAGTGCGCCAGCAACTGCCGCGTGTGACGCGTGTCTTCCGCAGCGATCAGGTCGACGCTGCGCAACACCTCCAGCGCGCGCAGCGTGATGTCATTCAGATTCCCGATCGGCGTGCCGACCAGATAAAGTTTCCCGGAACAATTTCCGTTTCCCTGCCGGATCTCCATTGCAAAATCCCATCCTGTGGTGTACACTATGCAAACGAAACAGCGAGGCAGCCATCTTGGATCACGACAACCGCGAACGCCTGGTAAAATTTCTCAGCTCAGCCGGAGCCGCCTCCCGCCGCGCAGCGGGTGAACTGGTCAAATCCGGCCGGGTCACCGTCAACGGTCGCACCATTCTGGAACCCGGAGCGCGAATCTCCGCCGCCGACCTGGTCACTCTGGACGGCACTCCGGTCCGCCAGCCGGAAAAACGGCTCTACCTCATGCTCCATAAACCACGCGGCTATGTCTGCACCAACAACGATCCCCACGCAGAACGCAAAGCCGTCGATCTCATCCGGCTTGACCCGCCGGTGCGTCTCTTCTCCGCCGGACGCCTCGACAAGGAGAGCGAAGGCCTGATCCTGTTTTCCAACGACGGGGCGTATGTCGAACAACTCACCCATCCCCGTCATGAAATTCTGAAGCAGTACCATGTCCGGATCACCCGTGACCTCACTGCACCGGAACTCGAACGCATCCGCGCCGGAATCGCCGACGACGGCGATATCCTCCGGGTCAGAGCCATCGACCGGATCGGCCCCGCATACTACCGAATCACCCTCAACGAGGGGAAAAAACGGGAGATCCGCCGCATTACCGCCGCAGTGGGCGCCCCGACCCTGCAACTGAAGAGAGTCCGGGTCGGCGGGCTGGAGCTCGGCTCCCTGCCTCCAGGACGGTGGCGTATGCTCACCCCGGAAGAGGTCACTCTTTCGCTGAAACCGAATTGACCGCCCGATCAGGCGTCTCGGGAATCGCAGGAGGAGCAACAGGAACCACCTTCGCCCGGTCACGGGTTCCATCTGCGGGCGTAAGATCGGGAATCGGCGCCTCCGTCGTCTTGTCCGCTTCTGCCGACGCACGTTTCTCCGAGGTTTCTTCGGTCGTCATTTCCGTTTCCGGCCGGGCCGGCTCTCCGGTCGATTCGAGTTCCTCAAGTTCCCGGCCACGCTCCGCCAGAATCCGGGCCAGCTCCACCCGGTTCTTCAGAAAAAGCGCCTTGACCTCGATTTCCACCCGGGAGCGTTCCTCTCCCCGTACCGAAGTCACCTCGCTGCCGAACGTGTTGACCGCACGAAAACTTCCATCCGCCGAAAGGTTGCCCGGATTGAGCCGCACCGATCCCGGCGGCGAGAAATCCGAATTCACGATCGTGTAGGTCCCGACGTGAATCCGCTCTGTGCTGATCAGACATACCGCATCCGCTCCCGCCTCACGGGCGGAATCAAGCAGCTTCTCCTGGATGTCGTAGCCAAGCGTACCGTCGGGCGCTGTGAGCGTCGCACGCCCGATGATCCGGTATTCCCCCGGAGGCACTTCCGCCCGGTTCTGGAACAGCGCCACCGGACGCGACTGCGGCGTCGGTTCGAACTCCTGACCGATATATTCCAGATCGATGCAGCCGGCGGCCACCAGGCTGATTCCGGCGGCAAGCACCGCAAAAATATGCCGCCGGCTCATTTGCCGTCCCCCGTGTCGGTTTTGATCCGTTTCAGATTGAATTCCCACACCTGCCCCCGGCGGATCTTGCGGGCGTAGAATTCCGCGTTTCCATGCCGGTATACGTCGCCGACTTTGGGCTGCCGTTTCAACATTCGGGCAAACCAGACCGAAACCGGTTCGGCACGCCGCGGCAGATTCAGGTGGGTGTCGCGGGTAAGCAGCGTCATCGGAACGCCTCCGCCTACCACCCAGACAAATTCACTCGGCGAATAGAAAGTCCGCGGCAGCGGATCGAACTCGTCATCCAGATCCCCCAGCAGCTCCTCGACGATATCCTCCAGCGTCACCAGTCCCAGCGTCTGCCCGGATGCCGGATCGCGGACGATCGTCATATGGCAGTGCTGCGTGGCAAAACGCTCCAACAGTTCCGAGGCCGTATCGTCCGGCTCGGCAAACGCGATCGGGCGGAGAATGTCGGTGAGATTCATCGCTCCGGGATGCGCCCGGAACGTCGCCACCAGCTCCTTGAAGTTGACGTACCCCAGCACCTTGTTGCGGTTGCCCGCTTCACAGACCGGGTAACGGGTGTGAAAATCGGTCCCGGTCGAGGCAATCGCCTCCGACAGCGTCTGATCCGAGGAGAGGAACGAGATATTTTCCGCCGGAAGCATCACCATGCGGGCCGTCCGTTCCGAAAGCCGCGGCACCGCTTTGATGATCCGCTCCTGCCGGGTCGAAATCACCTGCGAACTGCGCGCCAGCGCCGCCAACGCCGAAATCTCGTCCGCCGTACTCGGCTGTACCGGACGACGCCGCTCAAACGGACGATTGATGAAGTGAGTGAGCTTGATCAGCGGCATGAAGAGAAAAACCGCCACCTGCAGCGGACGCGCCGCCACCGCCATCACCCGGAGGTTGAACCGCACACCGAGCGTCTTCGGCAGAATCTCCGTGTACTGCACCATCAACAGTGTGAACACGAGCGAAAACACCCCCATGTACTGGCTGCCGAAGGTTGCCGCGAGGCTCCCGCCCGCCACTGCCGCACCGATGGTATGGGCGGCGGTGTTGATGATCAGAATCACCGCGATCGGTTTGTCGATATCCCGTTTCAGCGATTGACAGATCTGCCCTGCCTTCGGGGAACGCTGACGTAATTCCGCCAGCTGGCTCGGCGTAATGCTGAGAATCGCCGCCTCCATGAGAGAACACAAGTTCGACAGGATCATCGCCAGAGCGACACTACCGAAAAATAAAAACCAAGCCTCCAAAATTTAACTCACTTCCGCCCGTCCGGGCTGTTTTTTACCGGCGGAACCGTCTTCTGCTCCACCGCGGCTTCCGCCTGTTCTTCCGCGATCTTCGCCTTGAGGATCGCCACCATCGCCGGCGGGAAAATCTTGAGGCAGTTCTCCACCACAGATCTCTTCATCTCCGCATATGACGGCAGCTTCGTACGATCCTCCTTGCCGAGATCGGCCGCGTATTTCGTGTAGATATACCGCGCGATCCGCTCATTGGCGATCGCCGCATCCTGGTCGTTGTAGACCATGTAGTTGATGCTCCGGAAAATCAGACCGCTGATGATTTCACTGGCCTTCTTGACCGCCGCATCACGCACATCCTCCGCCCACTCATCCATGATGAAGGCTTCGATGTTCGGATGCTTCTTCCCATCCTCCTTGATCAGCTTCTGATAGTACTCCTCGGCTTTGGTGAATTTGCCGTAGTTGTAGAGGATCGTCACCGCCTCTTTCATGAAGTTGATCCGCGCACTCCGGAAGGTTGACGCCGAATTCCCCTTGTCGAAGGTCTCCTGCGCCTTCACATAGGTGTCGAACACCGCATCCACCAGAGCCAGATTCGGCACCACGATGATGCTCTCGAAGTTCCTGTCGTCGATCATCAGCAGTTTTCCGGCGCGGAACGCTTCATAGAGCGACTGGGTGATGATCCGGTTGCAGTCCAAATTGACATGCCCGGGAGTCCGCTTGAGCCCCAGCGTCGCCCAGTAGATCGCCTGTGACTCCGGCACCCGCCAGTCCATCAACCCGTACTTCTCGTTGATTTCGACGATCAACGCAGGATCCAGTTTGAGCGAACGGCGCAGATACTCCGCCCGGAAGAAATCGGTCAGCTTGCCGACCAGAACCGAATCCGCCCCGCCCAGAAGAGTGATCAGCTTGCCGGGCAGCGCGGCAGGTTCCGCCGAACGGAACGCATTGTACACTGCATCAAAGTCCTCATATCCGGCCTCCTTCGCCGCCTGCCAGAAACGGTGGTCCGGCGGATAGGCCTTCCGAAACGCCTCTTCACTCGCGGGAGCGGCGGCCAGAGCCTTCCAGTCCGGATTGCCGGTCCCGACGATGTTGGTCATCTGAATGGCCAGCCGGTTCTTGTAATACAAGTTGGCGTCGTCCATGATGTTGCCGAGCTTGTGCTGGAAGATCCACGCCAGCTCCTTGTAGAGCAGCGGGTCCTCAGGATTGTATTCGATCGCCTGATCGCGAATCAGCTTGATTCCCTCGTTGACCCAGCGCCAGCGGTCAGCGAAACTCGAACAGGTCACCGAGATGTTGTAGGCCATGTTCCACGCCAGATAGGCGGTCGCCCCGGAGAAGGTCGGCTGGAGATCGGTGATCCAGCGTGCCAGCTGCACCATCTCAAAGTAGTTTCCCTTCTCCTGCAACGCCCCGGCCCGCAGCCAGAGCAGGTCCGCAACCAGTCCGCGGAAACTGCCGAGCGCCACCGTGGTGAAAACTACCATGGGCGGCGCATTCTTGATCTGCCCGGTGAAGCGCAGATTGTACTGCGCAACCTGCGTGTCGAGCCGTCTCTCCACCCGGCTGATTCCGAACAGCAGCGCCAGCGAAACCAGCACCAACACAAAAAACATGACGATTGTACGAAATCTGCTCATTTGCGTATCACCAATCCCAGTTCACGACGCCGGTAGAAGTAGATGCCCAGCGCAAACAGAGGCAGCGCCCGGCAGAGGAAGTAAAACCACACCACCTGCCAGATGGAACTCCATTCGATCAACTCCCCGTTGGCAACCAGCGATGTCGATTCAAATGCCTGCAGCGGGATCACAATCCAGAGCAGGACCTTGGCGATGCTCTGCGCAAACTGATCCGCAGCTCCGCTGATATAGCTCATTCCGCTCATCAGAATCGCAAACGTGCCGAACAGCAGGTAGGACACCACCACGAAGATCGCGGTCGGCAGCGACAGAAATCCGCCGAATGCACACCCCAGTCCGGAAAGGATCAGCAACTCCAGCGCGATCATCAGAACCGCCCGCAGATAGTTGCCGAAAAATCCGCAAACCTCCACCAGCAGCTTCGGCCCGTCCGCAGGCTGAAAGTATTGCGTCTCACCCTTGTCGTCGAAATTGACGTAGCTGATCAGAACCGTATTGTCCGGCGTAACCACGTTCCACGCGGGAGGAATCACCTCCTCGTGAAATTCACCGGACATCACCTGCCGCGGCCCGTCGGAAAGCGCATAGAAATAGACTTCGTAACCGCTCTGCGCCACCGGATCGAACACGCTCGTCGCCTTGCTCTTGTCAACCACCCGCGGCACCCCCACCTGCCACCAGGAACGGGTCATGCGCTGCCCCTCCGATGCGACCTTCCCGATGTAGGGCCGGTAACGCAGAAACAACGGCTTGCCTTTCGACTCCGGAACATTGTGGTAAATCCAGCCGCGCGAAGTGTTGTGTTTGACCTCCGATCCGGCGGAAACCAGTTCACGCCGCGCATCGTCGAACATCTTCTCCTGCGTCGCCGGACTGGTGTCGACTCCCAGCCCGCGATTGCGCAGATTTTCAATCCGCTGCCGGACCAGCTCCCGAGTCGCCTTGTCGTAATCCGGCACCTGCGGCCAGAAAACCCGGCGACCGACCAGCACTTCATTCCGGATTCTCTCCCGCTCCTCGGCGGAAAACTCCTGCTGATTGTACTTGTACAGGATGATAAAGTAAATCGACAGCGTCGCCACCGCCAGAAGCACCAGATGGATCAGGTTGACCCCCACCCATTTCGCCAGCCAGATGGTGATTCGCGAGACCGGCTTGGTCACCACCATGTGCAGCTGATAATTATCCACATCCTGCGTCATGACGAAGCAGCCGAGCCAGACCGACGAGAACGCCAGCAAATAGCTCACTGCGGAAAGACTGTAGAGCAACGAGATCCGAATGAACCCGCGCGCCGTACCGTCCCCGCTGACCGTGCCGGGTATCAGCACCACCCCCAGCAGCAGCAACAGCAGCAGCAGCTGAAAGATGTGCGAACGGATCGCGTTCCGGAACGTCAGCCTTACGATTGCCCAGAAAGCCTTCATTTGCGGTTACCCAGAATGTCGTTGAGCTTGGCGTTGACTTCGTCCAGCTTCTTCTCTTCAACCGTTTCCGCCGGAGGAGGCGGAGCAACCGGCTGCGGTTTCTCCCCTTCGGTCAGCACTTCCAGCTTTTCGGAGAGATCAGCCGCCTTCTCCGCTGTCTTCTCCGGCACGGCGGCCGGCTCCGGAGCGGCCGCCGGAGCCTTGACCTCTTGAATCAGCGTTTCGAGCACCGCGCTCGACTCATCGCCTTTGGCCAGATATTCCGCGATTTTTCCGCCTCCGACCACACCGGCGGTTTCGACACTGTCGGACTTCGCCCTTGCAATCACATCGAGGAAAAATTCTTCCAGCGTCCGCCGCGGATGATCGATGCGGAAATTTTCACCATCCAGGCTGGAGCGCAACAGCTCCACCAGCCGCGCCATCGCCGCCGGAGGCAGCGCGGGCGTCGTAATCCGGTTTTCATCCGTGACGGTCAGAAGTTCATTCAAACTCCCGGTCGCCCGAATCTTACCGCCGTAGAGGATGATTACACGGTCGCAGATGTCTTCGATATCGCTCAGCAGATGGCTGGTGATCACCACCGTCTTGCCACGCTTCTTCAGTGCAAGAATCAGATCCTTGACCTCTTTGCAGCCGAGAGGATCCAGACCGCTGGTCGGCTCATCGAGAATCAGAAAAGCAGGATCGTTGATCATCGCCTGCGCCAGACCGATCCTGCGCGCCATCCCCTTGGAGAACTCACCGACACGGCGTCGGCGGGCATGCGCCAGCCCCACCATTTCCAGCAGCTGATCGATCCGGTTGCGCCGATCTGCGCGGGAAAGATTGAAGAGCGCCCCGAAAAAATCCAGCGTCTCTTCCGCGGTCAGATATTTGTAAAGATAGGAGTCCTCGGGCAGATAACCGATCTCCCGTTTGGTCTCCACCGCGCGGGGCGACCGCCCCATCACCGAGAGCCGCCCGCCGGTCGGATACAACAGCCCGAGCAGCATCTTGACCGTAGTCGATTTGCCGGAGCCGTTCGGCCCCAGCAGTCCGACCACCTCCCCGGGATTGATCTCAAAGTCAATATCGTTCACGGCCTTCGCCTTCGGCCGCCCCCAGAAGTCGCGAAACTCCTTGGTCAGCCCGACGGCCCGGACGATCGGTTCACGTTGCTCAGCCATGATATCTCAAAATCCTCGCTGCTTGATTTGCATTGTCGTTTCCGTTCAGTATTCCGGTTCGTCACCGCCCTCTTCAAGCGTCAGCTCCTCGCCGATACGCACCAGGCGGGCACTGTTGAAGATGATGATAAGCGTACTGCCCGCGTGGAGCACCGCAGCCCAGATCGGCGTCATCCAGCCGAACACCGACAACACCATGCCGCCGAAGACAAACAGCATTCCGAACAACAGATTCTGGTTGATCACCATCCGTGACTTGCGCGACAGGTAGACCAGCATCGGAATCCGACGCAGGTCGTTCGTCATCAACGCAACTGACGCACTGTTGATCGCAATATCGCTGCCGATTGCGCCCATCGCGATGCCGAGATCACCCGCCGCCAGCGCGGGAGCATCGTTGACACCGTCGCCGACCACCGCAACCCGCGCAGTCTTCTTGATGTTCTCCACGAACTCCACCTTGCCTTCCGGCAGGCACTCGCTGCGAAACTCATCGATCTGCAACTGCGCCGCAACCGATTGCGCCACCGAAGGCCGGTCGCCGGTCACCATCGCACAGAACCGCACGCCGAGACGGCGCAGGTCGGCAATCATCGCCGGAGCTTCCCGACGGAGCTTGTCGCGGAAACCGATCCAGCCGAGGACCACGCCGTCGCGGGAAACGTAAACCACACTCATGCCTTCGGTCTCGTCGCTGTCATGCTCCGGAACCGCCACTTTCATCTCGCGCATCCAGTTTGCACGACCGATCAGACAGGGAACCCCGTCGATTTTCGCGGAAACACCTTTACCCGGCGCCTCCTGGAACTCCTCGGCGGTGCCAAGTTCCAGCCCGGCCTCCGCGGCCAGCTTCTGAATGGCAACCGCCGTCGGGTGGTTGCTGTAACGTTCCGCAGAACCCGCGACGCGCAGAAGTTCGGCCGGAGAAACCTCGCCGAACGGATTGAGCTTGACCACCGACAGCAGTCCGTCGGTCAACGTGCCGGTTTTGTCGAAGACGAAGGCGGTCAGCTTCGACGCCAGTTCCAGATGGCTGACGTTCTTAATGAAGATGCCGAGCCGCGCGGCGGCGGCAACCGCGGCAACCACCGCCGTCGGCGTCGCCAGCACCACCGCACAGGGACAGGCGATCACCATCAGCGTAATCACCCGGCTCATGTCACCGGTCACCCCCCAGGTGACACAGGCGAGCATCAGCACCACCGGCGTATAGTAGCCCGCATACCGGTCGATGATCCGCACCACCGGCGTACGGCTCGCCTCCGCCTGGAGAATCATATCCTTGACCCTGCCCAGCGTGGTATCCTCTCCGACTTTGGTAACCTCCAGATCGACCAGACCGGTCAGGTTCTGGGTACCGGCGAAGACGTCGCTGCCCACATACTTCTCCACCGGCAGCGATTCGCCGGTGATCGACGCCTGGTTGACCGTGCTTTCGCCGGAGACAATACGAGCGTCCACCGGAAAGTTTTCACCCGGCCGCACCCGGATGCGGTCCCCGATCGCCAGATCGGTCACCTGCACCTCAATTTCCTGATCCCCTTCAAGCCGCCGCGCCGTATTCGGCGTGAGTTTGATCAGCTCTTCAATCGACCGCTGCGCCCCGCTGGCGGTTCTGGTTTCGATGATGATCGTCAGTAGCAGAAAGAACGCGATAATGCCAGCCGTCTGGAAGTCGGCGCTCGCCAGCGCGGCGAGAATCGCCAACGCGACCAGCTCGTTCATGTACACCTTGCCGTTGATCAAGTCCTTGACCGCCGTGATAATGATCGGCAGCGCGAGAATAAAAGCGCCGAAGAGCGCACTCATGCTAGCCGCGTACTGCTGCCCCGGCAGGAGCCACTCCAGCAGGAAGGAGTTGACCGTCAACAGACCGCCAAGCAGCGCAAAAAAGATCCGCCCCATCGCCCGGTCGTGTCCGACGCCGCCGGTCACCGTATCATGGCCGCAGGGGCAGAACCCCTTCTTCTCCCCATGGTCGTGACCGCAGCAGGAGGAGGCGTGCCCCGCATCCGCATCATGCTGGTGATCGTGGCCGCAGCAGGAGGCGGCATGCTCTTCCGAAGAGTGCACATGCCCGCAGCCGCAGGAACAATTTTCGCCGGAAACCGCTCCGGCAACCTTCTTATCTTTCATATCGAGCTCTTCCGCCATGATTTACTTCTCCTCTCCTTTCGCCTCGGCTTTTGTCCGCGGCTCGGGATTCAGTTTCAGCCAGAGCTGCTTGCGCCCCTTGCCGGAACTGTTCGTGCCCAGAATGAACTTGCTCTCCTGCGCCTGCGACTGAAGCACTTCCGAAAGCGTGCTCGTGTAAAGCGCCATCAGCACGGTTTCCGGACTGGCGGCGTACTCCTTGTTGATGCTGGAGAAGTAGGCGCTTTCCGCCTTCACGGCCGCCACCACCGAAGTCCGATAGGTTTCCGCCTGCGCCAGAATTTCCGCCTGCTGCGCCAGCACCTTGTTCTTCGTCTCCACCTCGTATTCATTGGCTTTGTTGATCAGCGTGGACTGCGTATTGCTCGCGGCGGCGACCTCGTCGAACGCCGATTTGGTCTTCGAGGGGGGGAACACCCGGTTGAGCGTCACGTTTTCCACTTCCACTCCGCAATCCGCCTCCTGCACCAGCCGGGCGAAGACACGACGCACCTCATCGCTGTACTGCCCCTGTTTCGAATAGAGAATCTCATCGACCTTGAGGCCTGCTGTCACCCGGATCACCGCCTGACGGAACAGATTCCGGATCAGTGTCTGAGGTCCGCGCGTTCCGCTGAAACCGCCGGCATCGACCACCGTCTCATCCGGCATGACCCGACCGTTCTCCACCGGACGAGGAGGCGTGTTCAACGTCTCGTAGTACCGGGCGGGATTGGTCACCTGGTATCCAATTGACCACGAGGCGTGGATGATGTTTGCATCGCCGGTCAGCAGGTAGGAGTCCCGACCGGGCTCCAGAGACTGCGGCGCGCCCTCTCCGGGCATCTCGGCCGCGATGAAATTGACGTCCATGAACTGCTGATTAGTCTGAATGCGGATGAACTGATGCACCGGATACGGCAGGAACCAGTGGCCGCCGGAGGTATAGGTTTCCGGGAGCATCTGCCCGAATTTGAGCACAATTACCGCCCGCTGCGGCTCCACGGCGAAATATCCGCCGCCGGTGAAGAAGTAGAGCAGCATGGCGATGATCACCACCAGCAGAAATGCGAATGCCCACTGGAGGCTCTTGACCAGCGACTTCAAGCCGGCTTCATACTGGCCGGAGCGGTCAAAATCCTCCCGGATCACGCTTTTAGGGTCTTTGGCTTCCATAGTCCGCGCTTCCTCCGCTTATTTCGCAACCGGGCCGAGAACTTCGGCTCCAGGTTTGAAGAGATCGAACGGAGCGACGTTGGTATCGAGCACCAGCGTAGTCCGGCCCTTCATGATCTGACGGAGAGAATCGAGCTTGCGCAGGAACTCCGCGAGTTCCGGATTCTCCTTGAAGACAGCGTAGTACTTGGCCGCCTCTGCATCACCCTGTGCCCGGATCTCCTTGGCCTGGGCCTCGGCGTTGGCCAGCGTGATCGCCTTCTCCCGGTCGGCATCGATCCGGATCTTCTCCGCACGGCTGTTGCCCTGCGCCAGGAACTGGGCGGCAGCGCGCTGACGCTCCTGAATCATACGATCGAATACCTTCTCGCTGATCGCCTTCGGAACGTTGATCGTATTGATGCCCACACTGACAATCTCCAGCCCGTACGGTTCGCTGATCTTCACGAGATTCTCCTTGATCTGGTTCTGAATCTCAGTGAGTTTCATCAACTTCGGATCGGTGTTCACCACCTGGCTGAACTTGTAGCGGCCGAAAGCGGCATTCTTGTATCCGCGCATCCAGGAGTTGAGCTGATCCTCCGCCTTGGTCATGTTCTCCAGCGTTACGAAGAACTGTTTGACATCCTTAATCCGGAAGTTCACGTAAATTCCGACGAGAATATTCTGCCCGTCGGCGGTCATCGTCTCCTCCAGCTTTCCAGCCCCTCCTTCGAAGCAGCGGATCCGATGATCGAAACGGTAAATGCGCTGGAACGGGAACGGCCAGCGGAAGTGCAGCCCCGGTTCGGTTACTTCCGTGGGTCGGCCGAATGTCGTCACCACCGCGCTTTCAGTCTGATTGAGCTGGTAGGAGAATACCGCCACCAGAAGGATCGCCGCCACCACGAGACCGAGCAGCATCGTCGGCCAATGTTTGAAAAAGTTACCCGTCGCCATAAGTTTGAAACCTCCAGATTTTTTTATGTGATTTGCCTTCTCTAGCACTTATTTGATGGTCGTAATGTCAGTATCGATCAGATCGAGACGCTCCTTCTGTTCGAAGTTCAGCTCGTAAATCTCGTCGTTCAACCCGGAAGCAACGATGAATTTGCGGATTCCCTGGCACTCCTTCTCAAGAAAATCAAGGTAGGTCTTGAGCTTGAACATCGCCGGCATCACCCGGTAGGTGGAAAGCTGAGTGGTGAACCGGCTGCTCTCAGCTGCGGCAACCGTCTTGATCATGTGGCTGTAGGATTCCGCCTCCACCTTGATTCGCAGCGCCCTGGACTCCGCCTCGGGCACCGTCTTGACCGCATAGGTCTCAGCCTCGAGAATTTTGGTCTCCATCTCCTCCATCGCCCCGATGACATTCTGATAGGCGGGAGCAACCTTCTCCACCGGCGGATGAGAATCGAGAATGGTCACCGCGACGATATCGATGCCGAGCGAATGCTGATCGGCCAGTTTCTGAATCCGTTCCTTCATCTCCTTTTCCGCCTGGAGTCGATGAGTGGACATGATCTCCATCATCGAGGAGCTGGCCAGGTACTCCGTCGCCGCCTGTTCGCCGATCCGTTTGAGGGTGGCCACCGGATCCGCATTGCGGTAGGCGTAATCCATAACCCCGTCCCGCCGGATGCGGTAATCGATCGGAATCACCATCCGGACAAAGGAGATCGAAGCGCCGTCCGCTTCGGATACCGCCTTGCCGTCCTCCGGAGGAACCGCCACGATGAAATTGTTGTCATCACTGCCGTGCGCGGTAGTCCACAGCACCACCTGGCTGAGCCCGGTTTTCTTGGTCGGCTTCGGCGCCGTATGCCCGTGCCCGTCGTCCGCAGGCTGTGCCGTTTCTTCGTTCTTGTCGTGAAGTTCACCGATCACCACCTGCTGTAGATCTGTGCAGCTGAACTGCTTCACCGTGCCGAAAGGCCACGGCAGCGTCCAGTAGATGCCCGGCTCCAACAGCTCCTCACTGGTAATCCGACCCAGATTCTCCTTGACACCGACCTCGCTTGGACCGATTTCATGAACCATCGTAAAGCCCCACAAGATCGCCGCCCAGACAATCAACAGGGGGAAGAACGAGCGCTCCATGAAGCTGTAAAGCCAGGTTCCGGAAACCTGGAATCCGAACTGATAGTCAAGTGCGGAAGCGATGTTGCGCATTACGCCACCCGGTTCGGTGAAGAGCGCCAGCAGCCGGCTCTCGAAGATCGGGCGGGACTCCCGCATCGTCCGCGGCCGGTAGAATTCAATGATGAAATTGGTGATGAATTCCACTCCGAGCACAGCAAAGATCCAGAAGATCACCCGCGCAGCATATGCGTCGACTTCCAGATGATTGTTGTGGGCGAACAGCGCGGTGATCGTCGAAACGAACATCACCGCAAATCCGGTCACCAGCCATGCGCCGACCGGTCGAAGCCAGCGAAACGAACGCCCCCGCGACTGCCCGACGAAAAAGGCGCCGGAAAATACACTCAGCAGCATCATGATCGCGGAAAGCAACGCCGCATTGAGCGCGTTCCCAGAAACAGTCCCCGGCGTCACCGCCTCGGCCCGTGCCGCCCAGTTGCGGGAGAAATAGATCAAAAAAAGCGCCATCATCAGCGCTCCGAGCAGCGCCAGCACATACGGAGCAAACCGCCGGTAGTTCTCAAAGGAACGACCGGCGGTGAAACGGACATCCTCCTCCACGTCCAGAGCACTGACGTCACGCCGCTTCTCCAGAAGCTGCTTCTCCTCCTCCTCCTGCGCCGCAGATGTGCGAAGCACCCCGTACACCAATGAGGAAAGCGAGAAAAGCAGCGCAAGCGAAAAGGGAATTACCGCAAGACTGAAGACATCCGCGCCGCCCGCCTGCCCCCGAACCGCGCCGAGAACAATGGTGAGAATCAGCAGAATTAACGCCGAAATTCCACCGAAAATCGACAAACGCGTCGTCAATCTGGAGTTGTCGATTGCTGCTCTGATGTCACTGTTGGTTGCCACTCTTTCACCTCATCGCTTACATTTATATGAATCAGATTTTTTTTACAATTCGCCGATTTCCGGGAAGGAAAAGAGTTCCATCCCGCAGGGTTTCCCCAAATCACATTTACATATTAATACACCAAATTATTCAAATAACAAGCCCGAAGCCTGCAACTTTATCTTTTTTTCCGTTCCGGGGAGCCATTTTCTTCTCCTCCAATTTCCAGCCTGGTTTATTTTTCCCGTCCCAAACCCGCAAAAAAACATGACATGACACTTGATTTTGGAAAAATATGGAATATATTGGAAATTAACGGATTTATTTTAATCATTTCCACAACTCCGGAGGCTCATGTTATCTTTCTGCGGACAGGACCGCTGTCTGGTGGACGGCAACGGCCGGATACGGCTCTCCCAGCACTTTGTGGATGATTTTCTCCGCCGTTGCAGCGGTGAGGTGGTCATGCACGGCCTGCCGGAAGGCGCGATTGCGCTCTATCCGGAGGAGGTGTACGCAGAGATGCGAAAACGCGAACTTGAAGCGGTCGGAGAGATCGCCTCAAGTTTCGTCGTGCGCCGTTCGCTCCGCCGCTTCGGAGCCTTGACACAACCGGAGACGATCAGTCGGCAGGGGCGGGTGACCCTGCCGGTGCAGTTCCGGGAATTCGCCGGGCTCGCACCGGGCGGTGAAGCATGCGTTATCGGCGTCGAAGTGGGAGTGGAAATCTGGTCGGTAGAACGCTACCTGGACGAAATGGCGGCCATCGACGAGCATCTTAAAAACAAACGGCAGCAGGAGATGCTGGCCGATCTGCAATGGAAAGGAAATCTTTGATCGGAGGAATGCCCATGAAGTTCAATCGCGACCGCCTCTGCCGCCTGACCCTCTTCTCAATTCTGGCGTTGTTTACGCTGCTGCTGATCGGCTCGGAACATCGGCGCGAGACGGCCCCGGCGCCGTCTGCGACGGCCAGGCTGGCGGCGGAACTGCGCAACGAAATTCCTTCCGTTGACCGCGAGGCCTGGGACAGGGCCGCTGCGGAAAATCCGCTCTGGTTGATCGAAGTGAGCTCGCTCTGCGACTGACCGGCAACCCCTTCCATAGAAACAGCGCGCCCCTCCGGTTCTCCGGAAGGGCGCGCTTTCGTCTCCTATGCGCCCGTCAATCGCGGACTGCGTCGAGAATCACCACCTCCTCGACCGGAACATCGCGGTGCATGCCCCGGACACCGGTCTTCACTTTGGCAATCTTATCGACCACATCCATCCCTTCGACCACTCGCCCGAAAACGCAGTAGCCGTAGTGCTGCGGCGTCGGGGCGCGGAAGTTGAGAAAATCGTTGTCCACCAGGTTGATGAAAAACTGGCTGGTCGCCGAATCCACCACGTTGGTACGGGCCATCGCGATGGTGCCGCGCCGGTTGGGAAGCTGGTTGGCCGCCTCGTTCTTCACCGGCGGATTGGTCGGTTTCTGGCGAAAATCACGATCCATGCCGCCCCCCTGAATCATGAAGTCCGGAATGACCCGGTGGAACAGGGTATCCCGGTAAAATCCGGAATCGACGTAGGCGAGGAAGTTCTTCACGGTTTCCGGCGCCTCCTTCTCGAACAGTTCGATCCGGATGTCGCCACAGCTGGTTTTCAATGTCACCATCTCAATGTTTCTCCTTTGGATTATCCTGAGCTGCATGCCCTTCTTCTACGTTAAAATTGATCTTCTCCTCCTCAATCGCCAGCGGACGGTTCTTCACCTGAGTCCAGATCGCACCGATATATTCGCCGATGACGCCGATAAAAACCAGCTGGACCGCGGAAAAGAAGAACAGTCCGATCACCAACGGTGCGAGACCGAGCTGAAAGGTGTCCCAGTACAGCAGCTTGTATATGAAATATCCGGCAGCGGTCAACAGACTCAGCACCGCCAGAATCAATCCGGCGAAAGCTGCCAGCCGGAGAGGCAATTTCGTGTGGTTGACAAAGCCGGTCATCGCCATGTCGTAGAGGGTGAAGAAATTGTTCTTGGTCCGGCCGTGTTTCCGCTTCTCCTGCACGTAGGGCACCTCGATTCGCCGGAATCCGATTTCGCTCACCAGCCCGCGGAAATAGGGATAGGGTTCGTGATACCGGCGCAGCGCTTCGATGAAACGGCGGTCATACAGCCCGAATCCGGTGAAGTTGTGCAGCTGCGGCAGTTCGGAAAAGAGATCGAGCAGCCAGTAGTAGAAACAGCGGACCCGGAACATCAGAAAATTCTCCCGACTCCGCGGCTTGACGGCGCAGACCACCCGGTACCCCTCCTCCCAGCGGCGCACCAGTTCCGGAATCAGCTCCGGCGGCTCCTGCAGGTCGGAACAAAGCATCACCGCCGCATCACCGTCCGCCTGAAGCAGCGCGTTGTACGGAGAACGGATGTGACCGTAGTTGCCGGCATTGAGGATCACCTTGATCCGCCGGTCCTCCGCGGCAAGGCGGCGCAGCAATTCCCGGCTGCCGTCGGTGGAACAATTGTCAGCAATGATCATGTCGAATTCGTACTCCGGCAGCTCCTCAAAGGCAGCCTTCACCCGGCGGCAGAACTCTTCGAGGTTCTCCACCTCGTTGAAACAGCTGCTTACGACTGTGATTTTCTTCTTCACCTTACTTCATCCACTCCATCTCCGCGGCGGCGGCGCTTTCGAAATAAGCGTCGAAATCACCCGGGGTATTGACCTGATTGTGCAGATAAAAATCCCGATACCACTCCGCCGTCCGGCGAAACGAGGTCTCAGCATCCCACACGCCATGCCAGCGCAGCAGACTCTGAGCCTTCGAGCAATCGAGCCGCAACTGCCCGGCCTCATGCGGCGCATCCGGATCTCCGGCCGCGCGAAACCGCACGTCAGGCCAGCCGCGCTGCAACGCGGCAGCCGCCTCCCTCACCGTAATCGCGGCGGCCGGAACCGGGCCGAAATTCCAGGCATCGGCAAACTCCTGTTTCCCTTCATACAACTTCCCGGCGAGCTGCAGGTAGCCGCTGAGCGGTTCCAGCACATGCTGCCAGGGACGAACCGACTCCGGACTGCGCAACGGCTCCTCCCGGTGCGCCGCCGCCGAACGCATGAGATCCGGAACCAGCCGGTCGACTGCCCAGTCACCGCCACCGATCACATTTCCGGCCCGGGCGCTGGCGACGAGCGTCGAATGCGTCTTCCCGAATGTCTCCGGAGCAAAAAAACTGCGGCGATAGGCCGCGGTCACCAGCTCCGCACATCCTTTGGACGCACTGTAGGGATCAAACCCTCCCATCGGATCATTTTCCCGATATCCCCAGACCCACTCACGGTTTTCATAACATTTGTCACTGGTGACGATGACAACGGCGCGAACGGAAGAGGTTTCCCGACAGGATTCCAGCACGTTGACCGTCCCCATGACATTGGTCGCGAAAGTGAGCCCCGGCTCCTCATAGGAGGGCCGCACCAGCGCCTGCGCCGCCAGGTGGAAGACGATTTCCGGCTGGAAATCGGCGAAAATCGACCGGACTTCGCCGCTCTCGAGGATGTTGGACCATTCCGATTCCAGATCGAGATCCAGCAGTGAAAAATGATTGGGCTCGTAACCCGGACGCAGAGAAATACCGCAGACCCGGGCGCCCAGCCGAAGCAGCCACGCCGAAAGCCAGCTCCCCTTGAAACCGGAATGCCCGGTCACCAGCACCCGGCGTCCTTCGTAAATCCCGCCGAACATCGCCTCATCCACCTCCCGATTTTTTTGATCTTGCCGCTCTTTTCGAGATAAAATAACGGCAACTCGCCCGATTTCAACCCCGCGAAAATAAAAAATTCTTCATCCGACCGGTGACGCCCCCCCCACAACGATAAAAAATCCCGGTCCTCTGCAACAGGGGACCGGGAACGACAATCACTTCCCAAGGAAGACTTACTTCATCTGGGCCTTGGCCTTCTCCCAGACATCCTTGCCGACAAACGCGGTCAGACTGCGCCCATCAGCGGTCTGCCCCTTGAACGCATAACGGGTCCGGCTGGCATCGCCGTAAGTCACACAGGCGGTGATCTTGGTGTTGACTTTGGCTTTGGCCTTGACGTCGTAGAAGTCGTGGTTCATGGTTCTGTCTCCCTTCAGATTGATGTTGGTCGTTGCAACTGAAGATAATTATACCCAAAAATAAAAAATTATCAAGCGCTACTTCCACTTTTTTTAAAAAAAAAATGAATTTTTTTCCGGAAATCCTGAATTTCAGCTGTTTTTGAGTGATTTTCGCGGATTTTTCTCCCCCTCACAACGCTGCACCGCCGCCCCCGAGACGGCGCAGCAACACAGGAAGCAACTCCGGCAGATCGTCCGCTATCAACCCGGCTCCGCCCAGTTCACCCGCCACTCCGTGAAGAAAAACCCCCAGCTGCGCCATCCGAAACGGCTCCGCCGGTCTGATCGCCAGCAACGCACCGATCAGCCCGGTCAATACATCCCCGGACCCCGCCGTCGCCAGCGCCGGCGTTCCGGACGTGTTGACGCTCCATGCCCCTCCCGGCGCAGCAACCACCGTGAACGCCCCCTTGAGCACCGTCACGGCGCCGAGACGCGCCGCCAGCGCCCGCGCAAACGCGGTCCGATCCGGCGTGATCTCCACGCCGAACCCCTTCGCCAGACGCTCTGCCTCCCCGGGATGAGGTGCGATCACCACCCCGGGACGAGAGTTCCACCGTTCCGGTTCCTCGGCGGCGGCATTGAGCGCATCCGCATCGAGCAGCAATGCGCCCGGGAAATCGAGCAGCGCCGAGAGCACTTCGCCGCGCTCCGCACCGCGCCCCCAGCCGGAACCGGCTGCGACCGCATCGCTCACCGCCAACAGCGGCCCCAGCGCTTCGAGAGAGGTCCGCCCGAAGCCGCCGTCAGAAGCGGAAGGCACCGTCTGGAGAATCAACGCGGCGGGGACTGATGCCGGCGGCGCCCCCGGCGTCGCCAGACGGACGATTCCAGCCCCTCCCCGCAATCCGGCCCGCGCCGCCAACACCGCCGCCCCGGAATATTCCCGGCTGCCGGCAGCGATCAGCAGCCGGCCGCGACGCATCTTGTGCGTGTCGAATTCCGGCCGCGGGAGGTCGCGCAGAGCGTCTTCCCAGAAGTAGCAGGACTCCTCTCCCGGATTGTTGCGGAACTCTTCCGGCACGCCGATGTCGATCAGCCGGAGTCTGCCGCAGCAACGCGGCCCGTCGCCGTGAAACAGCCCTCGTTTCGGCAAGCCGAATGTGAGGGTGAGCGCCGCCTGAACGGCAACCCCGGAAACCGCCTCTCCGCTGTCGCCGTCCAGCCCGGAAGGCAGATCCATCGCCACGACCGGAAGCCCGCTCCCATTCATCACCCGGATGAACTGCTCGAACTGCGGCCGCAGCCGCCCGGAAAATCCGATTCCGAGCAGTCCGTCAAGAATCAGGTCACCGCACCGGAACTCCCCCGGCTCAAGCGTTTCACACACTCGCACAGGAATCGAACCGGGCAGATCCGCCGCCGCCTGCGCCGCCTCTCCATGCAGCTCAGAAAGCGGCGAAACCGCACATACCTTCGCAGGGAGTCCAAGCGCCGCCGCAGTCACCAGCGCATCGCCGCCGTTGTTGCCGCGGCCGATCACGGCGACCACCCGGCGGACGCCGCGGCCCCGAATCCATTCCCGCAGAAAATCCGCCGCCCCCTCCCCCGCCCGGCGCATCAGAGTGTAACCGGAGGTGCCCGACGAGATCAGCCGGGCTTCGGCGCGGCGCATCGTTTCGACCCGAACAGCCTGCATGATGGATTCCCCCTATTCGGAAGCGGTGGAGGCCGCCTTCTCCTCCCCCTCCGCCTTTCTGGGTTTGCGCAGCAGACTGGAGAGAAGAAAGAGGCCGACCCCGACACAGATTGCGATGTCGGCCACGTTGAAGATCGGCCAGTGGGCGTCATACCAGTGGACATCGAAAAAATCCACCACCGCGCCGCGCCAGATGCGGTCGATCGAATTGCCCGCCACTCCGCCGAGAATGATGAAGATCGCAAAACAGCGCTCCGGATACCCCTCCGTCAAGTAGCGGAAAAACCAGAAACATCCCGCCGTCACCAGCGCGGCAACCGCGAGCAGAAACCACCCCTGCCCGCTGAAGAGACTCCACGCCGCTCCGTAGTTGCGTACAAATGTGAGAGAAAAGAAGTTCTCGATCAGAATCCGGCTTTCGTGCAGCATGAAACTGCGTTCGACCATCACTTTAGTGGCCTGATCGAGCAGAAGAATAAACCCGGCCGCCGCCAGCGAGACGCCGATGACGGCGCGTTCACGACGGGAACCGGGCTCCAGCTGCCGGAATAACGACGGCTGTTCAATCATAATTGTTCTTTTTCATGCCGGGACTTGCATTTCACACAGAAGACCGCGTAGGGGCGAATCGCCAGGCGACCTTCCGAAATCGGTTCGCCGCACTCCTGGCATTTTCCGTACTCCCCGTCGATCAGCCGCTGGATCGCATCCTCGATGAGCTGAAGAACATTTCCCTCTTCGGTCAGCATCCGCAGCTCCATCTCATGACGCGAATTATCGCTCGAAACATCCGCCATATGGGTCGTGACCCCGCGCTTGTCCGCATTGCTGCAGTCCAGCGCGTCTTCCGCGTGATATTTCATTTGGCTGGTCACCATCTCGCGGGCACGCATCAAAGCTTCATAGTGCTCCTGATCCTTACCCTCGAACACCAGTTTTGCCGGTTTCTTGGCCATTTGTTTCCCCTATCGATAAATATTACCTTGAATCAACCCATGCGGTACCAGCGGGATTCCCCGTTGCCCCGCCCTCTTCATCTTGGTAATATACTCCCATTTCGATTTTTTTCAAACCGAAAAACGCACGTGAATCACATCGCCGTCCTGGATCAGATACTCCTTGCCCTCAATGCGCAACTTCCCGGCCGCCTGTGCTTTGGCCCAGCCGCCGGCGGCGACGAGATCCTCGTAGGAGACCGTCTCCATGCGGATGAAACCACGGCAGAGATCGGTGTGAATCTTTCCGGCCGCCTGCGGAGCGGGAGTTCCGCGGGTGACCGTCCACGCACGGGACTCCATCGGTCCGGCAGTGAAGAAGGTGATGTAGTCCAGCAACCGGTATCCGGTGTGAATTACCCGGGTAAGACCGGTTTCAGCAATTCCCAGCTCCTCCATGAACATGGCCGCCTCCTCCGGTTCAAGCTGGCCCAGCTCCTCTTCCAACTTGGCGCAGACCGGAACCACCTCCATATGGTGCCCGGCGGCGAACTCCTTCAACTTCTGCGCCCGCGGATCGCTGTCGAAGTTCCGGAAACTTTCCTCATCGGTGTTCGCGCAGACAAATGCGGGCATCACCGTCAACAGCCCGAGCGAGCGGACCAGCTCGACCACCTTCGGATTCTCCTTGTCGTACACCGGCGTCCGCCCTTCGGCAAGCTGATCGGCAAGATCACGGATCGTCTCGAATTCCAGCTTCGCCTCCGGATCATTGGAACGGGCCAGTTTGTGTGCCTTGTCGCGGCGCTTTTCCAGCATTTCGAGATCGGCCAGCATCAGTTCGGTCAGGATCGTCTCCAGATCCCCCACCGGGTCGAGCTTGCCGTCGACGTGAACGACATCGGGATCCTGAAACAGCCGGACCACATGCGCAATCGCATCCACCCCGCGGATGTGACCAAGAAACTGGTTCCCCAGCCCCTGCCCCTGACTCGCCCCCTTGACCAATCCGGCGATGTCAATGAACTTCAGAGTGGAAGGCACGATCCGCCCGGAGTGCTCCAGGTCGGAAAGCACCTGAAGCCGCTCATCCGGCACCGGCACGATCCCGGTATTCGGCTCGATGGTGCAGAAGGGAAAATTCGCCGCTTCGGCCCCGCCGCGGCAGAGCGCGTTGAACAGCGTTGACTTGCCGACGTTCGGCAACCCGACAAAACCGCAGGAAAAACTCATTTTGTGTTATCCATTCCTGTTTGCTGCAATCAAGAAAAAGTCCGCACCGGCGCCTCTGCGCCCGATGCGGACCGTATTCCGCGCCGCGCCCGACCGGCGCAGCCCTCCGGTTCAGTAATCCGACGAGACCAGCGAACTGTCGTCAAAGACGAAATCGAAGGCGTTATGCTCGATATCCACCACCCACGCCGGACGCATGATCGGACCGTAACCGGCCCCGAATCCCTCCGGATCATCCGGGCAGCCCGGCAGCGGGAACGGGAAGGTGACGATATCGACCACTCCGACCACTTCGCGGGCGATGCAGTAGGCGACACCCTTGAGCGGACCGTAGGTGATTCCGGCGATGCCGCCAAGTTCCTGCGTCACGTCCCAGCCCTTCATCAGGATCTCCAGCGGGCCGAAAGCGGCGTTGGCGATGCCGCGGCTGAGCTTCTCAACCGGCTTGAGCACCCACGGATCATCCGGCGCGGCCTGCACTGAAACCGCGCTCATCATCACAGCCAGCATCAAAGAAGCGACAATACTCTTTCCGAATCTCATGGGTCTCCATCCTTCGCTTTATGAATTTCACGTCGAAAACGCTTGTTTCAACCGTCCAGAACCTTCACTTGTAGCAATATAATTTTGGAGTGCGGAAAATGCAAGAAGAAAATTCACATTTCTTCAAAAATGAGTGTCCAATCCCATGATTTTTCCTCCCTGCCGACCTTATTTTCCCCATTTTTCGAAACAAAAACGAAAAAATTCCGGCGAAACAGTCACTCTGCTCCGCCGGAACTCCTGGGAAGCCCTCTCCAGGCGGGGAATCACTTCCGCCGCGGTCCGACCGTCGCCAGCCGCGCGTTGAGATTGATGTTCGAACTCTCCAGGCCCGGCTTCTCGCCGTGCAGATCGAACTCAAGATTGACATGCGGCCCGAACACCAGACAGTAGGTCGAGCCTCCGAAGTGGAACATCCCCGTCTCCTGTCCCTTCCTGATATGCTGTCCCTGGTAGACGGAGATGTCACAGGTGGACACCTCCGCCATGCCGATGGCGATGAAACACATCAGCCCGATGTCCGGATTATCCGCCTCGATGTAGATCACCGCCCGGGTCGCCAGCTCCGCGAGGTATCCCTGTGAATCGTTCGGCGCCTCAGGATCGTAGCCGACGCTCCGCGATTCCGAATAGTAGGTGCCGGGAATGACGGCAGTCTTCACCACCCGCCCGGATACCGGAGCGTGCCACCGGTGATAGCTCAGCGCGCTCAGAAACGCCTGATAGACCGTTCCGCCGGCAAACAGCTTCGCCCGGGGGTCGTTCCCCAGCATGAACTGCAGCGCGTAAGGCTGCGCCTTGATCCAGAACCGGTCGCGAAGCTGCACGTTGTGCGCTAGAGCGAAGGGTGCGGATTCGCACGCGTTGACGATGACGGCGTCGTTCTCCGGCTCGGCGATCGGACGCACCCCTTCACGGAACTGGCGGATGAAGAAATCATCCCAGGATTTGAATCCGTAATGCGGCTTCGACGGGTCGCAGACGAACTCCTCGGCAAAGGTCGGCATCGCCTTGCGGGCATCTTCACCGAACCAGCCGTTCCGCGGATCGTCGTTCAGCACGTAGGTGCTCTCCGGAGAACGGAGGAAGGTTCCCCACTCGTTCAGAATCGCCCGGATGTGGTAATTGACTTTGTTGTTGATGAACGCCGCCCAGCCGCCGGCTGTCGCCATCGACCAGTCGAGAATCGCATTGAACGGGAACCCGACCAGGCCATTCTCCGAAAACTCCGGCGCGTGATTCAGAATCACATTGAACAGCCGAAGCATATGCTGATAGTCACGCACCTGCGGCAGTCCGGTGGGAGACTCCACCTTGCGCTCCGGAACTTCGCTGAACATCTGCGAAAAGAACATGTACGCCTCGGCGTCGTTCTCGATGAAGTTCCTGAGGTCTTCGACGACCGGTTTCAACGGCCCGGTGTCCTTTTCCGCCTTCGCCATGATCTTCCGCATCCAGGCGGCGAGGGTTTCCCGATCCCGGGGCATCCACCGGCCGGCGGCGAACGTCTTGTTCATCGGTTTGACTGCTGTACTCATGATGCTCCTCCTCATGTTCCGCCCCGGAAACGGCATGACCTTCCCGAAGGCATTGTTGCAGAAAGCACCGCGGACATGCGGTGAACGTTCTCCGATGGTACAGCGCCTCCTCCAACTCCTCCTCGAGGCACCACGGTAATCACTATAGCGCAAATCAGATTCATTTTCAAGCATTTTTTATAAATTCATTATTTTTTATTCAGATACCCGCCTGGATCATGCGTTTGAAAACTTCTCTTGACAAGCGTTGATTTCGGCTGTACCGTATAAAAAAATCAGAAGCGAGGCAATCGATGCGAAAATGTATGGACGCGGTCAATCTGCACCGCCGGATGAAAAAACTGATCGGCCAGTTGAACGCCATCGACAAAATGATCGAAAACGACATTCCCTGTGAAGAGGTCCTGATCCAGATCAACGCAGCCAAGGGGGCCCTGCACAAAATCGGGCAGATCATTCTCGAAGGCCACCTGCGCCACTGCGTCCGCGACGGGATCGAGCACGGCGATGCGGATAAGACCATCTCCGAGTTCGCCAAGGCCCTGGCTCACTTCGCAAACAAATCATAACCGGAACCGGAAAATTTTTCAGAAATCTTTTTTTTCGCCGCTTGCATACCTATACCCCTATTGGTATATTACTAAAAAAAAAGAGTTGTCCAAACAAGGGGGATCACGATGATTTTTCAATGGAGGAAGCGGCTCGGGGACGAAAACTTCCGGCAGATTCTGTTCTTAACCTTGTCGGGGCTGTCTCTGCTGGCCAGCCTCTGTTTCTCCGGCAGCCGGCGGTTCGACCCCGCCTGGATCGCCATCGTGCTGTGTGGAATTCCGATCCTGAAGGAGGCCGCCGTCGGCTTATGCACCCGGTTTGACGTCAAAGCGGACCTGCTGGTCTCGATGGCACTGATCGCCTCGGTGATCATCGGCGAGACCTTCGCCGCCGGGGAAGTCGCCTTCATCATGCAGATCGGCTCCTTCCTGGAGGAAACCACCGTTGCCAGGGCACGCGCGGGCATTGAAAAACTCGTCCGCCTCACTCCCCGGGTCGCCCGCAGACTGAACGGGGCTGCCGAAGAGATGATCCCGGCGGAGGCGGTTGAAGTGGGCGATACTCTCCGGGTGCTGCCCGGTGAAACCATTCCGGTGGACGGGGTCGTCCTGCGCGGTGAAAGCTCCATCGACCAGTCGGTAGTGACCGGCGAATCAATGCCGGTGGAGAAACAGCACGGCGACGAAATCTTCAGCGGAACAGTCAACCGGTTCGGCGTCTTCGATATGCGTGCGACCCGCCGCGACTCCGACAGTGCAATTCAGCGGATGGTCCGCCTGGTGCAATCCGCCGACGCCGGGAAAGCGCGGATCGTCGGCCTCGCCGACCGCTGGGCCACCTGGATCGTGGTGATTGCGCTGCTGGCGGCGGCGGGAGTCTGGTGCGTCACCGGCGAAATCATCCGCGCCGTGACCATTCTGGTGGTCTTCTGCCCCTGCGCGCTGGTTCTGGCGACACCGACGGCAATCATGGCGGCCATCGGCAACGCAACCCGCCACCGGGTGCTGATCCGCGAGGGGGATGCGCTGGAACGTCTGGCCGCGGTCAAACGGGTGGTGCTCGACAAGACCGGGACGCTCACCTGCGGCACTCCGAAGGTGGTGGCGCTCTATTCGGTGCTCGAAGAGACGACCGAACAGGAACTCTACCGGCTCGCCGCGGCGGCGGAATTGCGTTCTGAACACCCGCTCGGCAAAGCGGTGGTGAACAGCTGCCGAGAAGCGCATCCGGAGCTGGAGATTCCGCAGCCGGCCTCCTTTGAACTCTTCCCCGGGCGCGGTGTGGCGGCCGACGTGGAGGGGCAACATCTCATCGCGGGCAGACCGGAACTTCTGGAGAGCCGCGGCATCGCCATTCCCGGCTCCGCCCGGGAACAGGCAAAACAGCTGGCGGCGGCAGGAGCGACGGTCATCCACCTGGCGGCGGGAGGAAAATTCTGCGGCCTGGTTGCGCTCGCCGACGTGCTGCGGGAAAATGCGGCGACGACAATCGCTGAACTCCGGGCCCGTTCGATCCGGCCGACCCTCCTCACCGGCGACAATCGAAACGCCGCTCGGCACATTGCCGAAGTGGCGGGCATCGACGAAGTCCACGCCGACTGTCTGCCGGAGGAGAAACTGGCGATCATCGACCGTTTTCAACAGGCGGGCGAACCGGTCTGCATGATCGGCGACGGCATCAATGACGCTCCGGCGCTGAAAAAGGCGTTCGTCGGCATCGCGATGGGCGGCATCGGCAGCGACATCGCCGTCGAAGCGGCGGACATCGCCTTGATTGACGACGACATCCGTCAGCTGCCCTTTCTGCTGCGTCTCGCTCACCGCACCATGACGACGATCCGGCTGAATCTGACCTTCTCGATGGCGTTGAACTTCGTCGCGATCGTCCTCGCCGGGCTGGGAATCCTCAACCCGGTCGCGGGCGCTCTGGTCCACAACGCCGGTTCCGTCGCGGTGGTGCTCAACTCCGCGCTGCTGCTGAGCTGGCAAGGGGGGGACGGCAGAAAACTTTGATCCGCCGCATTCCCCTCTCGCCTTACCGACCCGCCGGAACGAAGATTGCGCTGCCCCGGGCGAAATCGATCTGCGCCAGCCGCAGGTAGATGAAATCGCCGGGCTTGTACCCCTGTTCGCCGCGCCGCTGTTTCAACATACGGCTCGAACGGCGAAAATCGCCGCGCAGCTGTTCCCGCGGGACAAATCCGTACAATCCGAGCTCGTGGATATCCACCTGAAGTCCTGCGCTGGTCACCTTGGCGATTACTCCCTCGTACATATTTTCCCCGCCTTTTTCAAGCAGTTCCTGAAGGTAGCGGAGCTTCAGCCGATCGTTCGCGGCGAAATAGGCGGCGTCGTTGTTCTCCTCCTTTTCGGAGCACTCCTCAGCCACCCGGGCCAGCGTCGAAACCGAACGGGTGCGCACATGGGTGTCGAGATTCCAGAGCTGCTGGTGGACGACCAGATCCGGATAGCGCCGGATCGGACTGGTAAAGTGGCTGTACCTCCCCTTCCCCAGCCCGAAGTGAAGCGCCGGCTTCTCCAGGTAGTAGGCGCGGGGCAGCGAACGGAGCAGATGGCTCAGAATCACCGGCCGCCGCGGATCGTCCGGCAATCCGGCGATGAAGCGGTTGCACGCCTTCCGGTCGGTCAGGTCGCCGGGCACGATGCCGAACGCCTCCTCCATGAGGTCGGAGAATTCGGCGATCTTCTCCGGATCGGGTGCCGGGTGGACCCGGTAGAGACCGGCCACGCTCTTCTGCCCGAGCTCGGTTCCCACGGCAGAATTGGCGGCCAGCATGCACTCCTCAACCAGATTCTCCGATTCTCGCGCCGTCTTCACGGAAAGCCCGAGAATGCGGTTGTCCGCCTCGCTGCACAGCACCCGGATCTCCGGCAGCGCGAGGTCGATAAAGGACTCGGTCGCCTTGCGGTACTCCCGCATCCGGCGGGTAACGGCGACCAGGTCGCGGAGAGCACCGCAGAGCGCCTCCGACCATCCATCCGGCGCCCTGCCGGTATCGATGAACGTCTGAACCTCCTCATAGTTGAGCCGGTGATCCACCCGAATCTTCGTGTGAAGGCGGCGGAAATCGAGCACTTTTCCGGAGGCTTTGTCCACCGTGAGGTAGACCGAATGCGCGCAGGAATCCGCTCCGGCGCGGAGGCTGATCCGCGCGGTGAGTGCCGCCGGAAGCATCGGCAGTGTCCGCCCCGGCAGATAGCAGCTGAATCCCCTCGTCTCCGCCGCCCGGTCGAACTTCGACTTCGGCGCAATGTAGGCCGCCACGTCGGAGATGTGCACGCCGACGATCACTTCGGATTCCTTTTTCCCCGGCTGAATCGAAACCGCGTCGTCGAAATCCTTCGCATCGACCGGGTCGATGGTGACCGTCAGCTCCCCGGTGCGGTCCTCACGGGCGATCTCGCGCGGCTGAAGCGCCAGCGCCTCCTCATTGTCCGACTCCCGGTAGGGCGGAGCAAGATCGTATTCCGCAACGACCGCGTCGAGATCGGCGGCAATCACGCCGGCGCGCCCCATCACCTTGTTGATCGCGCCATGCCAGACGCCCCCCTCATTGCGGAGCAGCCGCACCCGTACCCAGTCCCCGCGGCGGGCGCCGTGGCGGGCGCCGGAAACCTCGACATCGTCCGGCATCCGGCGATTCAGCGGCCGCACCCGGTTGCCGGGGAGCAGTTCCCCGACGAACTCCTGCCGAGCCTGATCGATCACCTCGACCACCCGCCCGGCGGGACCGCGCCGCTCCCCGCGAAACTCCTCCCGCTGCGGAATCAGCTCCACCCGGACCTCGTCGCCATCCATCGCACTGCCGATGAACTTCGGCGGGATAAACACATCCTCCTGCGGATGCCCGTCCGGCGCGGGCGGCAGTGCGACAAATCCGAATCCTCCCGGAGTCACGGTCAGCTTTCCGACAACGATCTCATGGCGTTCTTCGCGGCGGCGACGGGCACGGTCGGCAATCCGGCGGAGACGTCTCTTCTTCTCTTTTTTCATAGGCATCCTCCCAGTGATGAATTCTCCCGTCAACCACTATACACCACATGCGGCAAAGTGCAAAACGAAATTTGCAAAAAAACCATTCCGGACGCATATTATAGGAAGCCGGACGACGATATGGTTCACAAGAGGAGAGCGTCCGGTCGCAAGGAGGTTCATCCATGAGCAAAGGAAAAACCAACGTCCGCACCTTCCGCAAGCGGAAGGAGGCCGGAGAAAAAATCGTCATGATCACCGCCAGCGACGCCCCGTCGGCCGCCGCGGCATTCGCCGCCGGAATCGATGTGCTTCTGGTCGGAGACTCCCTCGCCATGACCGTGCTCGGCTACGAAAACACCCTGCCGCTCACGATGGAGGAGGCGCTTCACCACGCCCGCGCCGTGCGCCGCGGGGCGCCCGACGCCTTCGTCATCTTCGATATGCCGTTCATGAGCTATCAGGTGAGCATCGAAGAGGCGCTCCGCAATGCGGGCCGCGCCGTCAAGGAGGCCGGCGCCAACGCCGTCAAACTCGAAGGCGGCGCCGAACTCGTGCCGCTGATCTCCCGCCTGGTCGACTGCGGGATTCCGGTCATGCCGCATCTCGGGCTGCTGCCGCAGCGCATCCAGACCGCCGGAACCTACCGGATCACCGGCCGGACCGACGCCGAAGTGGAGAAACTGCTCAGCGACGCCCGTGCGGTGGAGGCGGCAGGCGCCTTCGCGCTGGTGCTCGAATGCATGCCCGCCGAGGTCGGCCGCCGGATCTCCGAAGCGCTGACCATTCCCACCATCGGCATCGGTTCCGGAATCCACTGCGACGGACAGGTGCAGGTGCTCTACGACGTACTCGGGCTCTTCGAGGAGTTCACTCCGAAGCACTCCCGCCGCTATGCGGAACTGGGCAGACTCACCCGCGAGGCGCTTAAAAATTATGCGGACGATGTTCGGAACGGCGCCTTCCCCGGCCCGGAAAACTCGTTCTGACCCTTCCGGGCCGGTCCCGCTCCCCGGGAGTGGACATACCCAAACCATCAGCGCAGGAGAATCACGATCATGTTCCAGGAAGAACTGGTTTCAAACCGCCGTTCCGGCGTCGTCGCGGTGGAAGTCGCTGCGAACCGGATGGTTTTCTTTTATCACGAGGGGAACGGATTCCGAACCGAAGAGGAGCCGTTCGCTCCCTTCGTGCTGCTGAGCTCCCCTGAACAGCTCGACGGATTCGACGGCGCCTTCGACCTGGAACCGCTCTCCGGGCAGATGCTCTTCTGCACACTGGCGAAATTCCCGGATATCGATGTCTACAATGCGGCACTCGCCTTTCTGAAAAAAAGTACCCGCGCCCCCTATTCCATCTACCGCGACCTCTCACAACAGGCGCTGCTCGAATCGGAAACCCGCCTCTTCGGCGCCATGAGCTTCCCCGAACTGCGGCGGCTCTCCTTCGATCTGGAGACGCTGACCACTCCGGGATACGATTTCCCCAACGCCGACCGTCCGGGGGATGAGATCATCATCATCTCGCTGCGCGACTCTTCCGGCTGGGAAACGGTGCTTTTGCAGGAGACGATGAGCGAAAAGGAGCTGATTGAAACGTTTCTCAAAGTCGTCGCCGAACGTGATCCGGATGTGGTCGAGGGGCACAACATCTGCCGCTTCGACCTGCCCTACCTCGAAACCCGCGCCAGACGGTACAAGCTCAAGCTCACCCTCGGCCGCGACGGCTCCGCGCCCCGGAAACGCCCCAGCCGCTTCACCATCGCCGAACGGCTGATCAACTACACCCGCTACGAATTCTACGGCAGGCACACCATCGATACGCTGCATCTTGCGATGTTCTACGACATGTCGAACCGCAATCTGGAGTCCTACAACCTCAAGTATCTCGCGCGCCACTTCAAGATCGCCTCAGGCGACCGCACCTACCTGGAAGGGCGGGAAATTTCCAACGCCTGGACGAACGACCGGCAGAAACTGCTCGCCTACGCCCTCGACGATGTGCGCGAGAGCGAAGCACTGAGCGCCCTTCTCAGCCCGAGCTACTTCTACCAGACCCAGATCCTGCCGATGAGATATCAGGACGTTATCGTGCGCGGCACCGGCACCAGCCTCGACGCGCTCCTCACCGCCGAATATCTCAAACAGCGCCACTCCCTGCCGCTGCCGGAGGCGGCGCGACGCTTCGCCGGGGCACTGACCCGGGCGGAGGCAAGTGGCGTCTTCCGCAACGTCTGGCACTGCGACGTACGTTCGCTCTATCCGTCGATCATCCTCGCCGAAGGATGGGTTCCGGCCCACGACGAACTCGGCGAATTTCCCCGGCTGCTCAGCGCGCTGCGCACCTTCCGGCTGGAGGCGAAGGATGCCGCACGGACCGATCCGGATCCGGCCCGGCGCAGCTACTTTCAGGCGCTCCAGAGCAGCTTTAAAATTCTGATCAACTCCTTCTACGGCTATCTCGGATTTTCACAGGGGACCTTCAACGACTACGACATGGCCGAACGGGTCACCGCGCGAGGACGGGACATTCTCACGTCGATGCTCCACTTCCTCACCGGAGCCGGCGCGCGCGTGCTGGAGATGGATACCGACGGCATCTACTTCCAGCCTCCGCCGGGGGTGGAGGATGCCGCCGCCTTCAACACACGAATTCAGGCGGTTCTCCCTGCCGGAATCGAGGTGGAGCTCGACGCCCGCTATGAGGCGATGTTCTCCTACAAAAGCAAGAATTACGCCCTCCTGGATTCCAGTGGAGTGGTCAGCATCACCGGTGCCGCTCTCAAGTCGCGCGGCCTCGAACCCTTCCAGCGCAAATTCATGGCGGCAATTGTCGAACACCTGCTGCGAAATGAGAAGGAGAAGATTCCGCTCGAATATGAAGCGCTGCGCCAGTCGATCGCCGACCGGACCATTCCGCTCGCCGAGCTGGCAAAGACCGAAAATCTCAACGACTCCCCGGAGACCTACCGGCGGAAACTGGAGGCGGGAACCGGTCGCCGCAGCGCCGCCTACGAACTGGCGCTCCGCTCCGGACGCAACTACCAGTCGGGGGATCAGGTCACCTACTATCTGACCGGAGAAAAGAAAAAGGTGTCGGTGGTGGACAACGCCAAACTGCTCAGCGAGGCACCGGCGGGCGAGCGCGACGAAAATTCCGCGTTCTACCTCAACAAGCTGGAGGAGCTGTACGCCAACTTCGCGGAGTTCATCCGATCCTGAAGGCGCTCTCGCTGCGGACACGCTCAAGCTCGTCGAGCAGCGCGGCGGGATCGTCGGAGGAGAGCAGCATCTCCCGGTCCTGTTTCGCAATCAGACCGGAATCGACCCCTCGATCGAGGAATTCCAGCAGAAAATCGTAGTAGCCGCCCGCGTTCAGAAGTCCGCACGGCTTGCGGATGTAGCCGAGCTTGAACCGGCTGAAGGCATCGAAGAGTTCGTCGAGCGTACCGAAGCCGCCGGGCAGCGCGACCACCGCGTCGGCGAGTTCGAGCATCACCTCCTTGCGTTCGGCAAGTGACTCCACCTCGATGGTCCGGGTGAGGCCCGGCTGAAGCTGTTCCCGGGGGAACTCCGCGGGATAGACGCCGATCGCCTCGCCCCCGTTGCCCAGCACCGCCTCCGCCAGCGACTGCATCGTGCCGATGCCGGAGCCGCCGTAGACCAGCCCGATGTTCCGCTCGGCCAGAATCCGCCCGAATTCGGCGGCGACGTCGGCATAGAGCGGATGGTGTCCGAAGGAAGAGGCGCAGTAGACCGCTACCCGGCGGGTCGAAGAGACATCGCAATACATTGTTTCACCTCGTTTCGCGGACCAGTTCGCCCGCATGGTAGGAACTTCGCACCAGAGGAGCGCTCGCCACCGCCCGGAATCCGAGTTCACGGGCGAACGCGCCGTACGCCTCGAACTCCTCCGGCGTCACGTAGCGCGCCAGCGGCCAGTGCGCCGCCGAAGGAGGCAGATACTGCCCGATCGTCACGATCGACACTCCGGCCTCCCGCAGATCGCGCAGCGTCCGGCGCACCTCCCCGTCGTTCTCGCCCAGCCCCAGCATCAGCCCGGACTTGACCGGGATCCCCCCCCCTGCCGAAGCGGCGAAATGGAGCACCTCCAGCGAACGGCGGTAGGTCGCCCGGGTACGGATTTCCGAGGAGAGCCGTTCGACCGTCTCGACGTTGTGGTTGAACACCGCCGGACGCGCCTCCAACACCCGCCGGATCGCGGTTTCGTCGCCGTTGAAATCCGGAGTGAGCACCTCGGTTTCCGCCTCCGGCAGACGGCGGCGGAGCTCCTCGATCACGGCGGCGAAACAGCCCGCGCCGCCGTCCGGGAGATCGTCGCGGGTGACGCTGGTAACCACCACGTAGCGGAGTTTGAGCCGCACCGCCGCCTCCGCCAGTCGGAGCGCTTCATCCGGCTCCGGAGGTTCCGGGTGCGGATCGTGGCCGATCGCACAGAATTTGCAGTTGCGCGTGCAGTTGCGCCCCATGATGAGAAAGGTCGCGGTGCCGTGGCAGAAGCATTCGCCCAGATTGGGGCACATCGCCCCGGAACAGACCGTATTGAGCCGGAGATCCTGTAAAATCGCACTCACCTCTCCGGCACCGTTGGCGCCGACCCGCACCCGAATCCACTCCGGCAGACGCGGCCGGACCGGTTTCCCCTCAACCTGCATCGAATCGCCTTTCCCGGCAGGCGGCGCGCCGCGCCGCACCGCCGCTTATCTGCCGCAGTCGGAAATCACGATCGCCGCATTCGAACCGCCGAAAGCGAAACTGTTCGACAGCCCGTGTCGGATCGTCGTGCCGGTGCGGCATTCGCGGACAAGATCCGCCCAGCCGAATTCCGGATCGGGATTCTCCAGATTGATCGAAGGCGAAAGGAAGTGCCGTTCCAGCATCAGCGAGGTGAAGATCACCTCCGCCGCACCGGTCGCACCGACCATGTGCCCGGTCTGCGATTTGGTGCTGTTGATCGCCGCCTTGTCGCCGAGCACCCGCCGGATCGCATCCAGTTCGACCGGATCCCCCACCGGAGTCCCGGTACCGTGGGTGTTGACATACCCGATGTCCGCCGCGCTCAAACCGGCGTCGGCGATCGCGTCGCGCATCACCGCCGCCGATGCGGCCGCATCCGGCACGACCATGTCATGCGCATTGCTGTTGGCTGCAATGCCGGAGATTTCGCTGATCGGCCGCACGCCGCGCGCCCGGCAGCTGCGCTCGGACTCCAGCACCACGTAGGCGGCACCCGCCGCCAGCACGAATCCGTCGCGGTCGCGGTCGAAGGGGCGGCTCGCCCGCTCCGGCGTCTCATTGTATTTGTGCGACAGCGCCCGGCAGGCACAGAAACCGAGCGCCTGCACCCAGTCGATCTGCTCGGCGCCGCCGGCGAGCACGATGTCGTACTGCCCGGAACGGATCAGCCGGGTGCCGACCAGAATCGAAAGCGCACTGCTGGCACAGGCGGCGGAGATATCGTAGGACTCACCGGTAATTCCGAAGATGAGCGACAAATTGGAGATCGCCGACGACGGCATCACCCGCGGAACCGAATAGGGACTCACGTTGCGGAGGCGGTAATCGGTGCGGATATATTTATCCGCCTCGTTGAACACCTCGATGTAGTTGCTTCCGGCCACTCCGCCGATGATGGCGATGCGCCGTTCGCGCAGCTCCTCCAGCGGCAGCCCCGCCTCGGCGAACGCCTCTTGTGCGGCGATCACCGACATCACACCAACCGGCGGGCAGAACCGCAGTTTCTTGCGGTCAATGAGTTCAGTCTCCAGCGGTCCCTGCACCAGCCCGCCGACTTCGCAGCTGAGCTTGTGTTCGACGAAATCCGGCACCCGACCGACTCCGCATTTTCCGGCCCGGAGAGCCACCTCGTTGGCCGCCAGATCGTTTCCGATCGGCGTAATCAACCCGCGTCCTGTGATAAAAGCTCTTTCCATGAGTCCTCTGCAAACTATCCGGCAAACCGCCTTTCATTAACCGTCTGTTCGTAAAAACCGGGTTAATATAGACCTGCTTTCGGCCTTTTTCTACTGCCGAAAGATGAAAAATGTGTGGAATATTCGGAAGAATGGTGTTATATTCCCGACGAATACACAATCAAATGCAATTTTTCAGATGGCACTTCTTTCGGTAAACAATCTCTGCATCGACTTTCTCTCCGGCGGACGGCGCCTGCCGGTGGTTACCGGCGTCTCCTTTGCCGTCGAACGCGGAAAAATCCTCGCGCTGGTCGGGGAATCCGGCTGCGGCAAAAGCATCAGCTGCCTCGCCATCACCCGACTGCTTCCCTCGCCTCCCGCCCTTCCCTCCGCGGATTCGATCGAGTTCGAAACCGACGGGGAGACGGTCGACCTTTTCCGGCTTCCGCCGCGAAAGCTCCGGAAATTCCGGGGAGGGCGGATCGCCTACATCTTTCAGGAGCCATCGGTCTCGCTCAATCCGGTGTTCCGCATCGGCGCACAGATCGCCGAGGTAATCGAACTGCACCGCCCGGAGGTGACCGACATTCGCGGCGAGGTGATCGAACTGCTTCGACAGGTGGGGATTTCCGCGCCGGAGAGCCGGATCGACGCTTTCCCGCATGAACTTTCCGGCGGCATGCAGCAACGGGTGATGATCGCCATGGCGCTGGCGGGGAATCCGGAGCTGCTGATCGCGGACGAGCCGACCACCGCGCTGGACGTCACCATTCAGGCACAGATTCTTGAACTCGTCGACCGCCTCCGCCGCGAACGGAACATGGCGGTCATCCTGGTCACTCACAACCTCGGCATCGTCGCGCAGCTCGCCGACTTCGTCGCGGTAATGTACGCCGGAAACCTGGTTGAATACGCTCCGGCGCGCGAACTCATCGATCATCCCCGCCATCCTTACACGCGGGCCCTGCTCGCCGCCGTGCCGAAGCTCGGCGGCGAAGGTGGGCGGCTCTCGACCATTCCGGGGCACGTCCCTTCGCCTGGCGAATTTCCGGGCGGCTGCCGTTTTTTCGACCGGTGTGCCCGCGCCAGATCGCTTCCGGCGACGCTCTCCGCCCGGTGCTGCTCAGGGCAGCCGCCGCTTCAGGAAATCGCGACGGGGCACCGATGCGCCTGTATCGCCCCTCTGCCGCAGGAAGAGGCCTGAGCAAATGGATAAAACGTTCTATTGCCTGCTCGGCGCCCTGACCGCCACCGCCGCCGCCACCGTCGCGGTCATCTCCACATACGATGCGCCGGCTCCGCAGCAGGACGGCGACAGCTCCGCGCGGGTTCGGATGATCTGGCAGCTCCGCACCCGCGCAAACAGCCTGATTGAATCGCAGAACTATCCGGTGGCGCTGCTGGTGCTCAACCGTCTCTCCCGTCTGGAGCCGGGAAACGCCTCCTTCCAGCGGCTGCTGGTGCGGGTGCTCTATGAAACCGGTCGGAACGACGACGCCATCCTCATCTGCCGGAAGCTGCTCGCAGGCAATCCGGACAACGCCACGAGCCGAAACAACCTCGGTGTGCTCCTGACGGCCAGCGGCAGCTTCGAAGCGGGAATCAAAGAGCTGCAGAAGGCACATTCCCTCGCTCCTGACAATGAATTCATCGACTACAATCTGAGCCGGGCCTATCAGGCTCTCGGCAACCTGCCGGAAGCCCGCATCTGCTTCGCCCGCGCCAGCCGCAACCGAAAACAGATGCTGACCGTCGCCCCCCCTGACCTCATCGCCGTTCCCCGCGCGGAATGGCGGGCGCCGGAAAAATCCCAGGAGGACCCCGCACCATGAGCAAGATCAAAGTGATGGATGAACAGCTCAGCAACCGGATCGCGGCCGGGGAGGTGATCGAACGCCCCGCATCGGTGGTCAAGGAACTGGTGGAAAACGCCATCGACGCCGGAGCCACCCACATCCGCATCGAGATCGAACGGGCCGGTTCGCGGCTGATCAGCGTCTCCGACAACGGCTCCGGAATGGATGCCGACGACGCGCTGCTCTGCATCGAGCCGCACGGGACCAGCAAGATCTTCACCGCAGAGGACATCGACCGGATCACCACTCTGGGATTCCGCGGCGAGGCGCTTCCTTCGATCGCCTCGATCAGCAGATTCACCATTCTCACCCGCACGGCGGAAATGCTCGAGGGCACCCGGGTCCGGATCGAGGGGGGGAGACTGCTTGAAGCCGCTCCTGCCGGCTGTGCGGCCGGCACCGTCATGCAGGTGCGTGATCTCTTCTTCAACACTCCCGCCCGAAAAAAGTTCCTCAAATCTCCGGCGACTGAGGCGCATCACATCGAAGAGACCGTTCTCGGGCTGGCGCTTCCCCGACCTGAGGTGGGGTTCGAACTGCGGATCGACGGGCGGACCGCATTCCGCTCCCCCGCGGCGCCGACGCCAGAAGCGCGACTGCGGGAGCTCTTCGGCCGCCCCTTCGTCGAAAACCTGTGGCCGGTCAACCATACCGAATCGGGCATCACCATCACCGGATTCACCGCCGCGCCGGGCTTCACCCGCAACTCCCGGCGGGAACAGCGGACCTTCGTCAACGGACGGGCGGTCGAATCTGCCGCGATCTACCGGGGGATCCGCGACGGCTACGCGACGCTCACCGAGAGCGGCAGATATGCGCCAGCGGTGCTCTTTCTCACCCTTGCGCCGGAGGAGGTGGATGTCAACGTGCATCCGGCCAAGCGGGAGATCCGCTTCAAGCATGAATTCGCGGTCACCCGGGCGGTGACCGCCGCGATCGGCAACGCGCTGAAACGCTCGCGGGAAGTTCCGCCCGCACAGGTCGTCAGCGAATCGTCGCTTCCGCTCGACGGCAGGGTGCCGCTGCGGCTGCTCCTCGACAGTGCAGGAGTCCATTATCAGCCGAAGGCGACGCAGCAGCCGACGCTGAATCTGGATGGTCCCGGCGCGGATCGGGAAGACGCTTTGCCGGACGCCGCCCCGACCGAAACGCTGTTCCTGACCGACCCCCCCCGCAGGCGGATCATACCGGATTGCGCCGTTCCGGAAACGCCGCTTCCAGAAGCGGAGAGCGCCGCCCCGGAAGTGTGCGCCGGAGAAGAGGCCTCTTCACCCGCCCCGGCGGCGGAACCCGTCGTTCCACCGAAGCCGTTCCCGGCAGCGGCCGGAGCCGCGCCGTTCAACGGCGACTGGCCGGAAGAGGTGCTGGGCATTCTGGACCGCACCTACATCCTCGCTTCGGGGCGGCGGGGACTGGTGATGATCGACCAGCACGCGGCGCATGAACGGATCATGTTCGAGAAACTGCTGGATGAGGCGAAAGGGAACCGCGCCCCTACGCAGGCGCTGCTGCTGCCGCAGACACTGGAGCTGCCGCAGCCGATGTGCTCGCTTCTGCTCCGTTACCGCAAGCTCTTTGAAATGCTCGGCTTCGACATTGAGCCTATGGGCAGCAACACCGTGATGCTCAACGGGCTGCCCGCCTCGATGGTGACGCACCGCCCGCTGGAGGAGCTGATTCCGGACATGTTGCAGGAATTGCTGGAGAACCAAGGGGATAAAATTCCGGTGGAACTCGAATACGTCGCCCGGGCCGCCTGCCGGGCGGCGATCAAGGCACACGACGAGCTGACGCCGGAACTGGCGAAGGAGCTGCTGCACCGGCTCGGAGAATGCCGACAGGGAACGCTCTGTCCGCATGGGCGGCCGACGATGGTGACCATTTCCTACCGCGAGATCGAGAAACGGTTCGGCCGTCGTTGAGGAAAAATGCAAATTTTTTCGCGTTTTGAGCTTGCAAACGCCGATTCCAGGGATATATTTAAAGACGTTGCAAAACAAGTGCACCCATAGCTCAATTGGATAGAGCGTCTGGCTACGGACCAGAAGGTTAGGGGTTCAAATCCCTTTGGGTGTACCATTTTTTGTATCTGCACCCATAGCTCAATTGGATAGAGCGTCTGGCTACGGACCAGAAGGTTTGGGGTTCAAATCCCTATGGGTGTACCATTTCAGAAGTTTCAGGCGGCCGGAGTTCCGGCCGTTTTTCCTTTCGCGGCACCGCCCACTACGGCTGACAGCGCAATTCAGCGCTCCGAATCCCCCCACGGAATGAACAGAATATGACCGGATCTCCTGCCGTTGTCGTTCCGCCAGGAGAACACCCGGTAGAGAAAACTCCAGTGAGTGCGGCCGGGAGAGCGTTTGACGCTGAGGAAGGGCGGATACAGATATTCGCTCGATTCCCCGTCATGCTTCTCGCGGTAGAGGAAGCCGAGAATCCGCAGATCGCTCCGGTCGCCCTCCCGCCGCACAATGACACTGCCCAGCCCGAACTGCCCCCAGTACCGGTCGCCGAACCGCTCGTACCACGAGGTCAGTCCGCAGAGGGTCCGGTGTTCGGCGAAATCGACCTCCGTGCAGAAGCGCTTCACCAGAAGTTCCCGCCAGGCGGCGACCGCCTCCGCCGTTTCCGGCGGCGGAATTTCGATAGCGAGCGAGGCGGCGTACTCCGCGATCTTCCGCTGCTCCGAAACGACCGTTTCCCGCTGTTTCTTCTCCTGTTCCCCGCGGTCGCCGGAATTCCGGGCGGCCAGCGCCCGCTCCAGCCGGATCAACGCCTGCCGCAGCTGATCCAGCGTATTGCCGTCGGCCTCCGGCCGCCAGATCCGGGAAACGCCGCTCTCCTGAAATGCGAGCAGGGTGCCGAAGTAGCTCTTTTCGTTTTCCAGCGTCACACAGCGCACTTTCCGGCCGTCCGTGAAGCTTCTGCCGAACGGGGTGTAACCGTTGTTCGGCAGTACCGTGGCCCGTTCCCCGGATTCAAACCGTCTGATCTGCAGAATCGGCGAGGGCGGAAACGGGCTGTATCTGCTCCAGGAGACCAGCGGCCAGACCTGCCATCTCCGGACACTCCCCTCGCGGCTCTCATAGCGGATGAGACCGAGCAGGGCCCGCCAGAGCAGACGCTTGTCGGTTCGCTCCTGATGGAAAAGCTCCAGCAAACCGATCTCGAACTTTTCCGGCCCGGAGGTGCAGTAGTATATCGGGAAAAAGCCGTGCCGGAGTGTCTCATTCCGGTTCTGCCACCAGACCGGACCGAACTGCCGCAAACGCTCCGGATAGCAACCGAACAGCGGAAACACGCCGAACTCACCGCCGCCGGAGTTCCACCAGACCGGGCCGGCCATGAAAAACTCCCGGAGCTTCCAGACGACGGGGAATACGCCGAAGCTCCCGCTTTCGGAGTTCCACCACACCGGACCGTGCAGTTGAAAGTCGCCGAGCTTCCAGCTCAACGGGAACAGGCCGAAGTTTCCGTTTCCGGAGTTCCACCACACCGGCCCTGCCATGCAAAACTCCCGGAGCTTCCAGACGGCGGGGAATACGCCGAAACTCCCGCTTCCGGAGTTCCACCACACCGGGCCGTGCAGCTGAAAGTCGTCGAGCTTCCAGCTCAACGGAAACAGGCCGAAATTTCCACTTCCGGAGTTCCACCACACCGGACCGTACAGCTGGAAGGGGGGGACATGCCAGGCGACGGGAAACAGGCCGAACTCCTCCCCCGACCGCCAGACCGGACCGGCAAACCAGACGCGTCCGCTCTTCCAGTACGCCGCGGGGAAGAGGAAAAAGTAACGATGCGGGCCGGTCCGCCAGACGAACGGGCCGATATAGTGAAAATTACCGGTGTGGAACAGCGGAAACATGCCGCAGGCTCCCCTGCCCCAGTAGGCCGAAAGCGCCCAGCCGCCGTTCGCATCCCAGCCGGAAAGCGGCCAGAGTACCGCGGCGGAATCCTGATCCTGATGGTAGAAGGGGCGCACCGCGAAGCCGCGGCTGTCCAGATCGAAAAACGGCCAGAGTACCGAAGTGAGATCGTCACAGTGGTAATAGAGCGGCCAGAGGTTGACGGTTTCACGATCGAAGCGGATTTCCATCTCCTTCCCGGCGGGAGAGCTGCGCAATGCGCGGCTGCCGCTGACGCAGCCCGCGCCCGAGAGCAGGAGAAATGAGAGGCAGAAAACCGACAGGACGGTTGACAATTTCATCGAGAAACTCCGGGTTCGTTTCACTGACAATGTGGAACTATACTCCCGCCGCCCGTTTTTTCAAGTCGGAATTCCGGAGAACCGGAGGCCTCCCGGGCCGGAAGCGGCACGACGAAACGCACCGCGCCGCTTCCGGCCGGAATCCGGTTGCTTCACTCGATTTTCAACTGGTTGTACATGCCGGGGAATTTGCCGTTTCCAATCCCCTCCCCCCAGGCGAGAAAGCCGTCACGGATCAGACCGTCACTGCTGTTGACCAGCAGCGAAAATCCATGGACCTGCCCGGGTTCAAGCGAAGCGACACCGAAGACCGCCGCAGGTATCTGCAGATTGTAGAGGGTTTTCCGCCCCCGGCGCTGAACGGAGCCTTCGGGGACCGGCTGTTTCGCGAACTGACGGGAAACGGTGTGAATTCCGCTTTTTCCATTGCACAACGCCAGAAGATACTCGGAGAATTTCCGGCCGTGTTTTTCCCCGGGGGAACGGCCCTGAACGGCGATCTGCAGGGAATCCCCCTTCCACGACTCGGGCAAAGTGTAGTTGCAAAAATGGTTCTGATCCTCGACCTCCACGGTCAGATGCAGAGCTTCCCGGGTATGGCGGAGTCGGAATCTTGCCGAGATCTCCGCCTTCGCCGGACCGTTGAGCAACGGCTCCCAGTCGGAGACGGCAATCCACTCCCGGTGCGGCAGGCGGAGAGTTGCACCGACTCCGGCAATGCGGATCGAATACGCGGTGCGGTCCGCATTCCCGCAGCGGTCGGCCAGCCGGATGTGATGAAACACCCGTGGTTTCGCCTTCGAACTGAAGTCGAGCGTGAAGGAAAACGGCAGACGCGTCCGCCCCTGCACCAGACGACGACGGGAATCGAAACCGGAAACGGTCACCCCTTCCGGCAGTTCCAGAACCGGCTCAAACGCGACGGGCCGATCGGAGAAGTTGTTGATCATCAGCTCCAGTTTTACCCGGCCCGGTTCCGACAGCGTACTGCCGAGCTGGGAGTACGGCAGAGGAACGTCGTGCATGGACTGGATCACCAGCGGTTTCGTGGAACGGGGCTTCCGGTCGAACCGTTTCGCCAGCTGATAAAGTTCCATCGAACGGGTCCGCGTCTCCAGAAACGCGGATGCGGCCGACAACGGCAGCTCCAGATAGACGAGCCCCTCCTCCAGCGGCAGCACACGGTCCGTCAGCGTGAGACGCCGCCCGTCGATGCCCCGGACCGCGGCAACCGGCAACCCCTCCGGCAGAGTCATCCTGCCGCCCTTCCCGGAATAGACCGCCGCCACCAGATTCTTCCCGTCGGAAAAGACGCGCGCACGGTCCGCATTGATCTTCAGGTCTCCGACATACTCCCTGTGTTCCAGTTCGCGGATCAGATGGCAGTAGGCCGCCAGCTGGCGCAGGGGCCGGTAATAGCGATCCGTGATGCCGTGGTTGGCGCCCTGTTCGAACCGATATTTGTAGGAGAAGGGAAAGAACTTCTCCGCACCGAGTGCCCGAAACTCCACCGCCTTGCCGACGATGTTCGCAGCACACTCCATGCTCTTCTGTTTCGGCGGTCGGACGGTGCCGAATTTCCACGGACGCCCGCATTCGGTGATCCAGTAAGGAATGCCCGCACGTTCCGGAACCGTCCGCAGCTCCTCGCGCCGCATGAAATCGACGTAATCCAGAACCCGGAGCACTCCGGTGTAGTTGTGGAAACTGATCGCGTCGGAAACCTCGGCGAGCCCGTTTTCCAGACAGAGCCGGTAGTAGTTCTCCCCGCGGAGCGGATTTGCGAAACTGCCGCCGATCACCGGGAGGGAAAATCCCCGCAGCGCCAGAGCGGTCGAAAGCATCTTCACCGTCGAAGCGAAATACTCCGGCGGCAGGGAATGCCCGAAGATGTTGTCCGGTTCATTCCAGCTTTCGAACGCATGAATGGGTTCCCGGTACTGCCGGGCGATTTCGACGATCTGATCCCCGGCGGCCAGCAGATCGGCGGCAAAGGGAATGGTTCCCGGAGCATGCCGGTTGCGGGTTCGCGGTGTTTCGGGGAAGCGATTCCACGCCGGAGTCTGATGAAATGTCTCCAGATAACGCAGGCCGGCTTCGGCTCCGAAACGGCGATAACGATCCGCCCGATCCTTCAGCTGCACCACCCCCCGCCGCGGCGAAATCTGTGCAAGATGAAGCCGGTCCCGGCTCCAGACAATGCCGTTGCGGCGCAGAATGCGCATATGCTGTTTCATCTGTTCCGGGGTCTGCGGAGGCGGCCCCCAGCTGGTGAAAAAAGCATCCATGCAGAAATAGGGATCCGGATTTTCCGCCGGACGCCGGTCGACGACAATCGAACCGGGATCCTCCCCGATCACCGGACAGCTGATCTCGTAATACCCGGTTTCCGCGGGAGCCGGGATCGACACCTCGCCGCTCTCCGGGTCATACGCTGCCGTTCCCTCCTGTACGAGTCCGCCCGTATAATCGGTGATCCGGTATTTCAGGAGTTCCGCCGCCGGAGATGTCAGCGGAGCGACCAGCCGGAACCGGATCGGTGCCCGCGTTCCCGATTCCACAAAATTGTCGGAGAGATCGTCCTGCACTGCGGTGTAACGCACCGCCGCGGGATTCTCCATTCGGAGAGACAAGTTCCGAATCTGCACGGCGGCAACCGGTTCCGACAACTGCATCTTCTGCACGACAATGGCCAACTCTCTCAATGGCGCGTTCCACTGTCCGTTGCGCGCGCCGCCCCAGAAGGTCTTCGAGGCGGCAACCGGAACGCTGACCTGCTGCCACTGCTCCGGATTTCCGGAGAGCCGCCGTCCGATCTGAAATGTCTGCTTCGTTTCGTCGACGAACCGGAGATGAATGGCACGCGCCCCGGTCTTCACTTCGAAGGAGACCTGAGAAACATCAGCCTGAATCGGCCGCGCCGCACCGACGTAGTTGCCGCCTCCGGAAAAATCGGCATTCAGCCGGAGGGAATCGTTTTCCAGCTCAATGGAACCGCGGGCTCCGGGAAATTCCCGCCCCTCCAGAAAACGCCATTGCCGAAATCCGGAGGAAAAAGGAAGCGGAACTTCCATCGCCGCGACAACAGCGCTGACTGCCCAGATGAGTAAAGTCCATTTCATTTTCACATCGGGACTCCTTTTTTTCAACGCGGGATTCTGACGCCGGCGGCAGTACCGACATTCTGGATTTTCAGCGGAGAAGCGAACAGTTCCGCCGAACCCATGCTGGCGACATGCCCGTCGGCCATGACGAGATTGGCCCGGTTTGCATGACGCAGGCCGATCAAAAAAGCCGTATTTTTGGCGTCGATATGAAGATAACTGTACTCTCCCCCGAGCTGCGACTGATTGGTGTTGACCGCGGCGGAGACAACCACCACATCGGCCAGCAGGCTGAAATCACTGAACCCTTTCATCCTGCTGCTGTTGAGATAGAAGATATTGACGGTATCGGTGCTGATCCATGGATAACCGAAATGAGACGTCAGCTCGTTGTCATCGCGCCAGAGAGAAGTATAAGCATTATTCCGAGCGAGAAAATAGGTTGGATTGATGACTCCATAGGTTCGTCGCGACGTCTCGGCTGCGGTGCCGTATGTCAACGGGTCCGGCGCGCTGGGACAGGTTGCGATCTTGCTGTAATAACTGCCGACCACCGTAGTCTGTTTGGCCGCTTTTACAATGCTGTTGTCAAAACTGCCGAAAAAACTGACCCAGGTGAACGCCACACCGGAATGCATCACCGGCATCAGCCCGGCGTTGTCATGAGAATACGCACTGTAGGCCAGTCCGCAGGATTTCAGATTGCTGGTACAGCGGATCGCCCGCGCCTTTTCCCGGGCGGCATTCAGCGCCGGCAGCAGCATGGCCGCCAGGATGGCGATGATTGCAATTACGATAAGCAATTCTATAAGAGTGAACAAGCGGGGAAAGTTGTTCTGAAAGCCTCCGGAACGTGAAAGTGCCAGTCCGTACCTGGGGCGAGTTGAGCGTTGAAGTAGATTGTTCATTTTCTTCTCCTGTGAGTTATGGTTCCGTACTTTTACGAACGAGAAGCGTGGAATGGAAGGTCGCTGTCTGCAACTGTGCGTCCGGGCGAAGCAAGCGGTTCAACGTCATATCCACCAGAGCACGGCAGATCTCCGGCACCGGCTGGGCCCAGACGGTCAGCGGAACGGGGTAGAAGCGACAGAGTGCAAGATCGCTGATCGTCGCGACCTTGACATCACCGGGAATGGAGAGTCCGGCATCGCGGATCGCCTGACAGCAGCCGAAAACTTTGTTGATGTTGTGGACAATCAAACCGTCGAAAGCATGCGGTTCCCGGCGGAACCGTTCCGCCACGGCCCGGTAGGCGGCCTCCTGGGAATCCTCGCAGGGGACCGCGTTGTCCCCCCCGATGGGAAGATTTCCTGCCCGGAGTGCCGCCCGGAAAAATTCCGCGCAGGGGGTATTCCGCCCGTCGATGAGTTCCGGAGCACAGCCGCCGACCATGCCGATTTTACGGCATCCGCGTTCGATCAGATGTTCCGCCAGCACCCGGTATCCCTCCTCGATATCCAGCAGGAGGGTGTCAAAAACGCCCACCGCATCCGCCGTGGTGCTGCGGCAGATCAGCGGCAGCCGGTTCCGCCGTATCATCTCGTATTGAGCAGCACACTCCCCGGGATTGTACTGCATGGCGATCATCGCGTCGATTTCGTGATGCAGAAGTGCATCCAGTGCGGCAGATTCCTTCTCCGGCCGGTTGTGGCAGATGAATGGCCGCAGCGTATAACCGTTTTCGAAAAGCTCCTGATCCAGCCGTTCAATGTACTCGGCAAACACTCCGTCGAACACATTCGGCACCAGCAGTCCCACGGTCCGGGTAGCTCCGGAAGCGAGGATGCTGGCCGGGCGGTTCACCACGTAACCAAGCTGCCGGGCCGTCTCCCGAATCCGCGTGCAGATGTCCTGACTGACCCGGTTCGGCCGGTTGTTCAACACCCGCGAAACAGTCGAAATGTCACAGCCGACCTTCGCAGCTATATCTTTCAATGTCGTCACAAAAAGAACCCTTCTTTTTCAATGAACAAGCGCTTGTTCATCATTAATTATACCTGATAAAACATCTTTTGTCAAGAAAAGAAAATCTTTTTTTGACTTTTTATTCCCGGCTTTGAAGATTGCAACGGGAACTGCTGTTCATTTTCCGAATACGTCAATTTTTACGTCTTCCTCAACCCACATGTCATCGGGGCGAAAAAAGAGCGGTTGCAAACCCAACACGAGGTTATGCAACCGCCCACCGGTATGGAACACATGTATCAGCGGAAGCGGACTGTCGGGAAACGTTCCGGAGATTTTCCTTCCGCAATACCCGGAGCGATCGATATCGTGTTATCCCGGCCTTTGCCGTCATTGTCGTTGATGAGCAAATTGAACAGGAAGCCGCGTCTGCCGATGCGTTCGGAGAGCCCGATCGATTCGAACGGAATTTCCGCCTGATACACGGTGACTTTTCTTATTTCGTCCCGTTCTGTAGTCAATTTGATTTTTGCAGCGGTTTTCTCGCAGGAAAATCCGCTCGGAGCCATCCAGACCCACACTTCCGGTTTCCCGTCTGCAAGCCGGGTGAAACCAATCTCCCAGAGGCTCGACTGTCCCGGTATCGAGAGCGCGCATTGAACGTTGTCGCCTTTCCAGCTTTCTTCCGCTTTATACGGCTGGCAATGAATGTTGTCTTTCGCCTCAATGCGCAGCAGCAGTGCATTCTTTCTTATGACCATCTTGATTGCTGCGCTGAGATCGTCGGGCCCCTTCCAGTAGCGCGGCTCATTCTCCGTTGCGGAAGGAACCAGCCGGGTGACTTGTCCAAAGCGGTTCAAGATGAAATTGGGCCGGTCGGAAAATTCATTGCGCGGCAAATCGGTCACGGTTCGGACCTCCCGGTTCAGCAGACCGCGCCAGAGCTCCTTCCCTCCTGCTGTAAGACGCAATTCCACCCCGATCTTCTGCGGACGATCCGGCAGGGAACGAAAATCACGCTCCGCCTGCAACGGCAGGGCGAGACGGTACTGCCCCGCGGGGGACACCCTCTGTTCCGCAGTTGTCCGGGTTCCGGAAAGCCCTTTGGGCAAATGGAGCTTTACCTGGAAAAGAAGTTCCGATTTCGTCGGGTTGCTCAGATTCAGTTCCATGTCGCGCCGTTCGCCGGGAAACAGGTTGAAGGCTCCGTCTGCGGAGAGAAATTTGCCTCGAATTTCCGGCTTCGAGCCGGTTTCGCTGTTGCATAAAGTAGCCGGGAGAGTGCCGACGGCATACGCCGCAATTCCATCGAGCGCAGGCAGCTGCTCCTGGTTGCCGAAGAGATCGATCCTGGAAAACTTCCCGTCACCGGCAATCGCCAGAAGTGTTTCTCCTGATTCATCACTCCAGGCAGGCAGCAGATAGCCGTTTTCCCGCGAGCGGAACCAGTATGCCTGAAGCGGCCGCTCCGGTTCGGCATTTTCGAGGAATTCCGCTTCGCGGAAGGTTCCGGCGAGCATGTTGTATGTTGCGTAGACCGGTTTGGGATAGAACTCCTGCGTCAGCATCCCGTAATTATGCTCGGCGTTGGTCGGATTCCTGCCGTCATTGCGCAGATCATACCAGTTGTAACCGATTGCCCCCCGGGCCCAGCTGACCAGCAGTTTTTTGAAAAGCGTCACTGCCTGACCCGTTTCACTCGACCAGTTGCTGGGTTCTGCGGTTTCGTTGGCGTACCACGGAGCGGTTACTCCAAACTCCTTACGAGCTGCCAGAAGTGGATTGAGATGTGTGAGATAGCTTGACAGGGAGCCATGCCCGTGAAATGCGATGATGTCATAATGTTTTTTGCCGTCCCGGAGCATTTTACGCACAAATGCGGTCTGCTGATCCGTCGTTACCATGCCGGAAACGCCTCCGGTCATCACGAGCATTTCGGGCGCGTTCTTTTTTGTCTCGTTGTAGGCGATGCGGAGCAGTTTGAGATACCGTTCCGGATTTCTGCCAAATGTATTGATATCCGGTTCGTTCCACACTTCCATATAGCGGACGCGTCCGCGGTAATGTTTCGCAAAGCGACGGATGAACTCTCCCCATTCCTCCGGGCAGCCGGTTCGATTAAATTTCCTCAAAACCCACCCGGGGACCCAGGCGCAAATGGCTTGCAGTTCAATGCCCTGCCTCTCGTAGAGAGCAATCAGCTGATCATAGTAGGACCAGTCCCATTTCCCCTGTTGCCGCTCGACTCTCCACCAGCCGATGTCTTCGCGGAACACTTTTACTCCGCACCAGGCCGCTGCCATTGCTTCGCGTTCCTGTTCCGCCAGCGGAAATTTCTGGGTGTGGACGCAGACGCCGAAGAGAAACCCTTTCGCCCGTCCCGCCGTCGGGCCGGACGGTTTCATGTAACAATAGCTGAGGCGCTTTGAAATGGTTCCACTGACGTTGCCGGCAAGAGTTGCCTTGATGAAACGGACTCCGAACTTTTCCGGCTTCGGCAGCGGGAAGACGCGTTTTGCTCCGGGCTTGAGGGAAAAACGGGTTTCTCCCCCGTCATGAAGTCTGCTGCCGTCGTAGTTTTCGACCACATATTTCAGGGTGAACTGCTCTTCTTTTTTTCCGTCGTTGACAACCCGCAGTCCAAGGCGGTTCTCCTCGCCGGGGACCAGGACATGAATCGGCGATCCACGACCGGTTTCCACCTCAATTTCCGCGGCAGAAAGCAAACTTGCCACGACAAGTTGCAGCAGACAGACGTACAGGGCTCTCATCAATTGCTTTTCCTTTCATATTTGGAGGTCCAGGCCACTTTGAATTTCATCGGAGACGCGGTCAGCTCACCCCAGGTCCGCCCTTTGACATGGCCGTCGCCGAATGCGGCATTGCAGCGGGTGTTGTGAGCCAGCCAGGGGCCGGCGTTATCCGATTCCAGAAAACCGCTCGGGGAGAAACGATGGTAACTGTTATTCTGCATCGAACCGAAACCATAAACGTAATCGATCATCAGTTCAACCGCGGCCGGCCGTTTGAGTCGCCGCAGAAAGATTCCATGCGTTTCGGGTCCACGGTCTCCCCAGTTCCAGACACGGACCGCGCCGATGTCATCGATCTTGTCGTTATAATCGCTGTCAAAAAGCGGAGCATACGAGGCATAGGTGCACCACATGTTGTTGATATACCAGTTCGTAGCACTGCCCCATTCCAGTATGTTTTGAGAATGTTTTCCCGTGATTGTCGGGCAGTTCAGAGTTGCAACGCTCTTGATATAGCGACCATATACCAGCAGGCGCTTTGCCCATGGATCGGGAGAATAATAGGTCAGCATGATGTCCCGGTTGTCGTTGGCGTAGAATGTTTGCGCCATGATATTCTGTTTGAGGTTGTTCAGACATTGACTGGATTTAGCGGAATCCCGAGCCTTGTTCAAAACCGGCAGCAAGAGAGCCGCAAGGATGGCAATGATTGCAATAACAACTAAAAGTTCTATCAATGTAAATGATTTACATAGATACCGTTGTGACGGAATCCGGAGGTGTGGCTCTTCCGGGAGAAGCTCCTGATTGAGGCGAAGTCTGATGGATGTTTGTTTCATGTTCAACTCCTTTTGGTTATGAGAGTGTTTTGATGCTCTCTCGTTCGATCAATTCTACATCCTGCACCATGTGCCGTGGAACATCCGAGCTGTCGCGGAGAATGATCTGGAACATCTTCTCCACAAGCTTCTCCGTATTGCCGACCACGGTGGAAAGCGCCGGGCAGGCGAGACGAGCGTAATTCATCATATCCATCGCCGTCACAATGGAGATATCCTCCGGGCAGCGCAATCCGCGCTCATGAATCGCACGCAGCGCCCCATACGCGCCAGGGAAGGTATCGACCAGCAGTGCAGTGATCTCCGGATGATGATCCAGGAGTTCAAGCGTCTGCGAATACCCGGCCTCAGCCGGATCTTTCCAGGCCACCGCCTGAATTGTCGATCGAGTGAGTTCCCGGCGACGAAGACCGAACTCCTGCATCGCACAGTAGATTCCGCGATCGGTGGATGCCAGACGTTCAGGCTCATTTTCGATGAAACCAATTTTGCGGTGGCCGTGGGACAACAGCGCCTTCATGCGCAGATACCCAGATTTAAAGTGATCCCAGTCGATTGTGAACCAGTTTTTATGAACTGTCAGTCGCTCCATGGAAATCTGCATCACGCAGGGGATATCGAGCGTGTCCAGCTGTCGCAGTACCGGGCCTGGTATGTCTGCCGAGGGAGGTATCAATATCATGCCCTCCAGATCAGCCTGCTGCTGGATTACATGAAACAATGCCGCATAATCTGTTTCCGCCTGCATCTTGAAATTGATCAGTCGAAGATTTCGCTTGAGTGCGATCATCTCCGCATAGTGCACCTCCTGCCAGAGGGTATAGGTAAAGAAATCAGGATAGGCAATAATCACCGTCCGGCTGCCGTTCCGTGCGGCGGAGCTCTCTATCGTCTTATCCCGCGGAGAGACGAACGTCCCTTTGCCGGGGCGACGCACGACATAGCCTTCGCGTTCCAACTCCACCATCACCTTGTTCATGGTGGCGCGACAGACGTTGAATTGCTTCGCCAGTGCCGTTTCCGATGGCAGCCGCGTGTTGCAGCCACTGCGTTCTATCTGATCCAGAAGACACGTCTTCAGTTCATTGTGCCGAGAATTCTCGTTTTTGAAAATGGTATTTTGTATATTCATTTCAATTTTTACATTTATATTGTCTAGACAGTATTAATTATACTTGAATTTTCATCATATGTCAAGTACCAATCCTGAAAAATACAGATTTTTCATTGCTGAAGACTGCGACAAGGCAAATTCCATTTTCGCCATCGGCTGCTGTTTTTATGGCAACACCGGAGGAACGCCGGGAAATTTTCACAACGGCTCCGGGGAACGCCGCCGGAATTTCTTCCCCGCAGACTCCGGGGGGGCACTCTTTTCCCTCCCGTTCTCCAAAATTCGCCGATCGCCGTTGCCGCCTCCCGGAATGTGTGTTATATTGTGTCCCGAAACAAACCGTACCGGGAAAACATGAAACCTTCCAATTGAGAGGAGCCCTGTCATGGAATATCGTCAAATCGGCAGAACCGGACTGCAGGCCGGCGTGGTCGGCCTCGGATGCGAACATCTCGACGGCAAACCGTACGCCGTCGTCGAAGAAACGATCCACGCGGCACTGGACAACGGCATCAATCTCATGGACCTCTTCATGCCCGGTGAGGAGGTGCGTTCGAACATCGGCCGGGCCCTCGCCGGACGGCGCGACAGGATGATGATTCAGGGGCACATCTGCTCGGTGGACCTGAACCAGCAGTACGACATCAGCCGCGATCCTGCCGTTTGCAGACGCTACTTCGAAACGCTGCTTCGCTGTCTCAGAACCGACTACATCGACTTCGGCATGCTCTTCTTCGTCGATTCGGCGGCGGACTATTCGGCGGCGTTCGAGTCGGACATTCTGGAGTACGCGCAGGATCTGAAACGCCGCGGCGTCATCCGGGCGATCGGCGCAAGCTCCCACAACCCGGTGACGGCACGGCGGATCGTCGAGAGCGGCGTGGTGGATCTGCTGATGTTCAGCATCAACCCCGCCTTCGACATGATGCCGCCCGATTCCGAGCTGGAGAAGATGATCGGAGCTCCCGGCGAACTCATGACCGGCATGAATCCGGTCCGGGCGGAGCTCTACCGGCTCTGCGAACAGCGCGGCGTCGGAATCACGGTGATGAAATCGCTCGGAGCGGGCAAGCTGATCTCGCCGGAACATACACCGTTCTGCAAGCCGCTGACCGTCGCCCAGTGCATCCACTATGCGCTGACCCGTCCGGCAGTGGTTTCGGCACTGGTCGGCTGCTGCTCGGCGGCGCAGGTCCGGGAAGCGGTCGGATATCTGGAACTCTCCGACGCCGAACGCGACTACGCGCCGATCGTCGGCAGCCGCCGCAACGATTTCAAGGGGAACTGCGTCTACTGCAACCACTGCCGTCCCTGTCCGGCCGGAATCGACATCGCCGCGGTCAACAAATATCTCGACATCGCGAAGCTGGAGGAATCGACGATTCCGCCGAGCATCGCGCAGCACTACCGGGCGCTGGAGCATACCGCGTCGCAATGCATCGGCTGCGGAAGCTGCGAAAAGCGCTGCCCCTTCGGCGTTCCCGTCATCGAAAACATGAAGCTGGCGGCCCGGCTGTTCGGCTGCTGATCCTCCGGGGAGCCCGTCGGATTCGCGGCGGTGAAAAATTTCCGCAGAAACCGGAATCCGCGGTGGAAATCTTTCTCCGGGAGGTTATGTTAATGCCATGACCGTCAGCTATTACATCGCCGCTGCCGCCGCCGTCGCGGCGGCGGTTCCGTTCGCCGCCGTCGGATATGCGGTCCGCAGACCGCTCCCGGAACGGGCGGCTCGCGCCGTCGTCTTCGGCGCCACAGCGGCATTCGCCCTCGTCTACTGGGCGCTCGGAATGCTCAAATACCGCGCCGATCTCTTCGGACTGTGGGACTTCGGCATCTACGACTCCATGCTCCATATCGCCGCGCAGGGCGGCGGGCTGCTGCGGGATTTCCGCGGCGGCGCCTTCGACCACTTCTCACCGGCGGCACTGCTGCTCCTCCCCGGCTATCTGCTCTGGGATTCCCCGCACTGGCTGATCGCATTCCAGCCGTTCGCGATGGCCGCCGCCGCCATTCCGCTCTATTTCGCCGGACTCCGGCTGCTCCGCAATCCGGCGTATGCCGCGCTCCCGCCGCTGCTCTACCTCTTCAACCCCTACTTCGCCCGGCTGGCACTCTTCGATTTCCACATCGAATGCCTCTTCCCGCTCTGGTTCGCGCTCGGGTTCCTCGCCTGGACCAGACATCGGATGCGGTGGTTTCTCTTCTGGATGCTGACCCTGCCGCTGCTCAAGGAGGATTTCGTCATTCCGCTCGGCGCCGCCGGGCTGTGGATGCTTTCGCTGCACGGAAAACGCCGGGCAGGCGTGCTCTGCCTCGCCGGAGCGCTCTTCTGGACCTTCTTCATCCTGAAAATCCACTTTCCGCTGCTGGTCAGGGCGGACTACTGGCACTACGGAAGATACGAGCTCTTCGCTCCGACCCTCTCCGGCACGCTCGCCAACTTCGGCGCCATGCTTGCCCGATTGGTTCAGCCGCACGTTCCGGCGGTGTTGCTGAGCGTGCTGCTCCCCTTCGCCTTCCTCCCCCTCCTCTCCTGGCGGGGAATGATTCTGCTGGTGTTGCCGACGCTCGGAATTCAGCTGGTCAGCGCTTTCGACCAGCAGCAGCTTCTCTTCAGCCACTACGCCTCGGCGCTGGTCGGCGTCCTGCCCGCGGCGACCATCCTCGGGCTCCGACAGCTCCGCATTCTCTTGCGGAAGAAAAAGCTCACCCGGTACACCGGCGCCGCAGCCGGGGCCGCGCTCGGCATCATGCTGGCCGCCCACATTCTCTTCGCCGACCTGCCGCAGAACCGCTACTACATCCATCTGGCCGGATACGACACCGCCCGGGGCGGCTCGCTGCTCTCCATTCCGTTCTCGGCGGAGCGGCGGGCTGAGCTGAAAGGGAAACTGCGGAACGCCGCAGAACTGAAGAGAGTCACCGACCGGATTCCCGACAATGCGACTGTGGTGGCACAGAACGAAACCGGCCTGAAACTGCTCCGACGCTGCCGTGTCTTCAACGTTCCCGGTCCGGAAAAGGCCGATTTCTACCTCTTTGACCGGGAAAATTTCCACCGCTACGAATCGCCGGAAGAGCTTAACGCTCTCTTGATGCGGCTGCTCCGTGATCCATCCTACCGGTTCGAACGGTATGGGAAAGGCATTCTGCTCTTCCGAAAAATCTCCGCTCCGGTCAGAATGAAACGCTGACGTCGCCGGAGATCTTCGTCGGCGGATCCATCAGCACGATTCCGGCCGGGCAGCTCCAGTTGCGTTCCCAGGTGCGGAGCAGCAGCGGATCGGTCGGCTCCCCCCACGGATTGAGATCGATGATGAGAATGTCTCCGGAAGCGGTAAAATAGATATCCATCACCAGCGTCTTGACCGGCAGCAGCCAGGAGATGCCGCGCACGAAATCCTCGGCCTTCTCCCAGAGCTTTTCCCGGATTCCCTCAAGCCGTCGGAAGTGGCGGTCCAGATTGTACTGGCTCATCGCCACCAGCCGCCCCTCCCAGAGAAAGAGCCGGAACTCCCGGGTCCGGTTCATCCGGCGGAAGGGACGCAGACAGATGTACTCCACCTCGCCCCGCCGGGCGGATTCCCGCACCTTCTCGCTGCGGACAAGGTACTTCCACGCACTTTCCGGCGAAAAAACTGCGCCGCGCTTTCCGGCAAAACGCTCGGTATCGGTCGGGGCACAGCGGTCCACCGAGACGAAACAGTTGCCGGGAATCGCCGCCATCGGCTGACGCAAATCCTCAATCACCCGCTTCACCGCCGGATTGCGCCCCTCCTCCTCCCGATCGAAATCTCCGCCGGCAATCAGAATGTTCAGCGCATCCTTGCGCAGCTTGACAAAGGTGGTCAGAAAGGTGTGCCCCGCCAGGACAGGATACCAGACCGGAGTACGAAGAAAATCAAGTTCGGCATCTTTCATCGGGAATTCTCCTCGTTAAAATCGGAACCGCTGCGTTCCAGCCGGGTCGCGGCAATCATCCAGTAGATCACCAGCCCGATCATGAACACGGTGCTGTAACTGAAAAAGGGCAGATCCAACGCGGGGAAACAACCAGCAACCAGCATCACCGGGAACCCGGCGTAGACACCCACCTTCCAGAACTGTGCAAAATTCAATACCGTTTTACGGTTCCCCAGCGAAAGCCGCGATACCCCCGCGAAGATCAGCGTGTAAAACAACGCCAGCAGAAGAACGCCGGCGAACCGGCCGAGACTGAGCAGAAGCGCCACCGAAACGGATACCGCATCGAACAGGCTCGATACCGGCAGTTCCGGCGGTTCCTGCCGGGGCCACGAAGCGGATACCGTCACTCCGCCGGCGAGGAAATCGCACAGTTCCTTCGTAGTAAAATTCCGGAAAGTCAGCCCGATTCTCCGAAAAAGAGGCTCCGTTCCAGCAGCGGGGACTGCACTCTCTTCCTCCGGCACCGGACTCTCCTGTCCGAACTGCCAGTTCCCCGGCTCCGTCTGCCAGGCACAGCCGAGAAAACGGGGCGACCAGATCACCAGAAAATCCAGCAGCGCAATCGAATCCGGCTCCAGCCGCATTCCTTTTTCAAGCTCCGGCACATAACAGAGCCGCCCGTTGCCCGGTAAATCGATCGAACGCGCTTCCTCCGGGCGGAGCAGAGGCACCAGCGCCTCCGGCGTCATGCGGATCTCGGAACCGAACTCCGCCACCACCAGCCGCTCCGTTTCGTCAACCACCTTTCCCAGACGGCGCCCCTCCCCCCAGACGATGCCGGCCGTAACCAGTATGGTCATCAGAACCAGATGCCAGAGCGTGCGCCACGCAGAATTGTACCGCACCCGGAAAAAGATATCCGTTCCGCAGCAGGTTCCGCGGAGCGCACTCCAGAAGCCCACCGGCTCCGGCCTTTTTGCTTCCTGTTCCATTATTTTACTTTCACCCGGTGAAAATGGTGGCGTTCGCCGTAACGAATGAGCTGTTTGAGCTCCCGTTCAACCGTCCGGGCGGCTTCCGGCGTCAGCCGGTCGACGAAAAGCGTCCCCTCCAGATGGTCAAGTTCATGCTGGATACACCGCCCGAGCAGACCGCCGCATTCGCACTCGATCCACTCACCATCGAGCGTCTGCGCCCGAAACACCACCGAAGTCGGACGAACCACCGGCGCAAAAAGATCCGGCAGCGAAAGGCATCCCTCGTCCCGCGATGCAAGCGTTTCCGAAGAAGCGACAATTTCCGGATTGACGACCGCAAGCGGCATCTTCGGCAGCAGCAGCCGTTCTCCCGTCGACGGAGTGTCCCCCATCGACTCCAGCGGCACATCGAAGACGACCAGCCGCAGCGACTCCCCCGCCTGCGGCGCAGCGAGCCCGATCCCCTCAAACGCCTGCATCGACTCGATCATCGACGCGGCCAGCTGCCGGATTTCCGGTGTTACCACGGGAACCGGCTTCGCCTTTTCGCGCAGAACCGGATCCCCGACAGTATGGACCACATAACGTTTCTTATTCTTGAAAAACATAGATTTTCCACTCCATGCAACACTGTGAATTAATGTACATCCCGGCGGAAACTCTGTCAACCGACGCACGGAGGAAAAAGTGAAAAACCCGGTCAGGACCGGGTCTCGGAAGCATCGCTCACATACCACTCCGGCGTAATGCCGAGGCGACCGATCTTGTAGTGGATCACCCGCGGAGAGAGCCCCAGATCGCGCGCCGCCGCCGACATGTTGCCGTTGTTGCGCTTGAGAGCTTCAACGATCAGTTCGCGTTCATAGGAGTTGACCAGCGTGTTGAACGAAGCGTTTCCTTCCGGAAGAAGCTCCGAACCGGACTCCTTGCCGGTCTGAAGCGACGGCGGCAGATTGTAGCCGTGAATGCAGTCGTCGGTGGCGGTGAGCACCGCGCGCTCGATGCAGTTCTCCAGCTCGCGGACATTGCCGGGCCAGTGATAGCTCATGAGCATGTTGATCGCCGGAGTCGACAGCCGCTTGACCTTCTTGCCGTAACGCAGATTGTGCTTCTCAATGAAGTGTTCGGCAAGCAGAATGATGTCACCACGCCGTTTGCACAGATCCGGCATCATGATCGGAAAGATGTTCAGCCGGTAGTAGAGGTCCTCGCGAAACTTTTTCTGCTGCATGAGCTCCTCCAAATTGCGGCTGGTCGCGGCCAGAAAACGCACGTTCGACTTCAGCTCGACATTGCTGCCCACCCGGGAAAAGGTGCGCTCCTGAATGAAACGCAGGAGCTTCACCTGGGTGGTAAGCGAGAGGTCGCCGATTTCGTCGAGAAACAGCGTCCCGCCGTCGGCGGCCTCGGCACGCCCGATCCGCCGGCTGGTGGCGCCGGTGAACGCCCCCTTCTCGTGGCCGAAGAGTTCGCTCTCCACCAGATTCTCCGGCAATGCGGCGCAGTTGAGCGTCACGAAAGGCTTGTCTTTGCGGCTGGAAAGTTCCACGATCGCGCGGGCGACCAGCTCCTTGCCAGTGCCGGAGCTGCCGCGGATCAGCACCGTCGCGTCGCTCGGCGCCACCTGCCGGATCAGTTCGTAGATATTCTGCATGCAGCGGCAGTTGCCGACCAGTTTGCCGGGATTGCCGGTGAGCATGTTGCGCAGTTTGCGGTTCTCTTCGAGCAGATTTTCCCGCTCCTCATGCTCTTTGAGGCAGACGGCAACGGCATCGGCGACGATATTGCCGATGATTTCAAGCAACGCCAGATCCCGCTCGAGATCGGTCCCCTCGACATTTTCGCGGTCGATGCTCAAGGTCCCGATCACCTGCTCCATATGGAAAATCGGCACGCAGAGGAAAGCGATCGGGTGATCCGTCTTCCGGCTTCCGGTCCGGTTCAGAAACCGGGGATCCCGCGAGATGTCAGGCACCAGATGGGGGCGGCCGGTTTCCGCTACGTGACCGGTGATTCCCTCGCCGAGATGGTAACGCCCCAGCTGCTTTTCCTCATCATCCAGCCCGTGGGACGCCTCGATGGCAAGCGTGTCACCGTGAAGCAGCGTAATCGTGCCGCGAAGCATTCCCATTCGGCGATGAAGCACCGCCAGAATCTCATTGAGCAGCGCATCCACGTTTCTCTTATGGACGACTGCGGAACTGATCTCCTGGAGTACGAGAATCTCCTGCCCGAGAGTGCCGGCCTTTGGTTTCATCTGGTATTCCTCATATTGACAGCAAACAATTCAGATCAGGCTGGCGTTGCGGATGCGGTCCACCGCCTCCGCCGTTTCCGCCCGGTCGCCGAACGCCGTCAACCGGAACCACCCTTCACCACAGGGGCCGAATCCCACTCCGGGAGTGCCGACCACCTGACAGACATTCAATAATTTATCAGCAAATTGTGCAGAATCAAGTACCCCGGGCAATTTCCACCAGATATATGGGGCATTTTTTCCTCCGAAAACCTCAAATCCGGCTCCGGTCAGGCCGGAACGGATCAACTCGGCGTTGCCCATATAATAGTCGATCACCTCACGCGACTGCTTCATTCCGGCCGGAGAGTAGACCGCCTCGGCAGCCCGCTGTACAATGTAGCAGACGCCGTTGAACTTGGTGCATTGACGGCGGAGCCAGAGCGCATTGAGACTCTGCAGCTTTCCGGAGCGGTCCCGCCGCCGGAGCTCCTTCGGCACCACGGTGAAACCGCAGCGGACCCCGGTGAATCCCGCGCTCTTCGAGAAGGATTTGAATTCGATCGCCACCTCCTTCGCACCCGGAATCTCGTAGATGCTGCCGGGAAGCCCCGGTTCGCGGATGTAGGCGCTGTAGGCGCTGTCGAAAAGGATCACCGCCTCGTTTTCGCGGGCATACTCCACCCAGCGGGTGAGCGCGGCCCGGTCGAGCACGGTACCGGTCGGATTGTTGGGAGAACAGAGATAGACGAGATCCACCCGCTCCTTCGGCGGTTCGGGAGAAAAGCCGTTGGCCTCTGTTCCGGCGAGGTAGGTGATTCCGGCAAATCGTCCGTCGGAGCCCAGTTCTCCGGTACGTCCGGCCATCACGTTGCTGTCGAGGTAGACCGGATAGACCGGGTCGCCGATCGCCACCCGGGCATCGGCGCTGAAAATCTCCTGAATGTTGCCGACGTCACATTTGGAGCCGTCGCTTACGAACACCTCGTCACGGTCGATCCCGATACCGCGCGCGGTGTATTCGCCGCGGATGATCGCATCAATCAGAAAATCGTACCCCTGTTCCGGACCATAGCCGCGGAAGGTCGCGGCGTCGGCCATTTCATCGACGGCGGCATGCATCGCCTCGATCACCGCCGGAACCAGCGGCCGGGTGACGTCGCCGATTCCGAGACTGATGATCTTCGCGTCAGGATGGGCCTCCCGATAGGCGTCGACCCGGCGCTTGATTCCGGCGAACAGGTAGCTGCCGGGCAGTTTCAGGTAATTGGAGTTGATTTCGCACATCGCTCAGAACCTTTCCGTCCAGGCGCCCTGGAACACTTCGCAGGCGGGCCCGGTCATATAAACGTGATTGTCTGCCTCGGAATATTCGATCTGAAGTTCCCCTCCGTCGAGCAGCACGGTGATACAGCGCCCGGTCCGGCCGGTGACGGCGCCGGCAACCGTGGTGGCGCAGCTGCCGGTACCGCAGGCCAGCGTCACTCCACAGCCGCGCTCCCACACCCGCATCCGAACCATCTGCGGACTGATCACTTCGACGAACTCCACATTGGTTTTATTGGGGAAGAGCGGGTCGCATTCGATGCGCGGTCCCCACTCTTCAAGTCTGATGGCATTGATGTCCGGCACGAAGATGACCGCGTGCGGATTGCCCATCGAAACGCCGACCGCCTCCAGCCGGACACCGGGCAGTTCGAGCGAGAGGCTCCGGGCATCGGCCTCCGGATCACCCGCGACCGGAATCTCTCCACGCAGCAGACGGGGTTCCCCCATATCGACCCGGACGGTTCCGTTGTCGAGCACCTTCGGGCGGACGATACCGCCGCGGGTATGAAGTTCGAACTCACCGCCCTTTGCGAGCTTGTTCCGCCGGATGTAAAGTCCGACGCAGCGGGTGGCGTTGCCGCACATCTCCGTTTCGGAGCCGTCGGAGTTGTAGATGCGCATTTCAAAGGCTTCGCCTCCGAGCGGGCGGATCGTCACCACGCCGTCGGCGCCGATGCCGAAGTGGCGGTCGCAGAGATGCTCCGCCGCGGCCCGGAAATCGAATCCTGGATTCTTGTCCGGCTCGGCGATGATGAAGTCATTGCCGAGCCCGTGCCATTTGGAAAAGATCATCTTTCCTTCCTCCTCATGCTTTCATCCAGAGCGCGGGCGATGCGTCGGCCGTCGGCGATGGCCCGTACCACCAGCGAAGCGCCGTTGGCGGTGTCGCCGCAGCAGAAGATGTGACGTTCCGGGTCGGAGAGCACCCGGCCGCGCGGATCGACCGCCAGCCCAAGTTCGGCGGCGACACCTTCCGGCGAGACGCCGGTGAACCCCATCGCCAGCAGCACGAGGTCCGCGTCAATCCGCCGTGCGGAACCGGGAACCTCGGTGAATTTCAGCGGCCGGCCGACCGGTGAGAACTCCCACTTGACCTCCACGACATCCAGCCCGGTCACCCGGCCGTGTTCGCCGAGAAAAGCGCGGGTCGAAACGTTCCATTCGCGCGAGCCGCCCTCACGGTGGCTCGACGAAGTGCGCAAAAGATAGGGCCACTCCGGCCACGGAGTCGAAGGCGAACGCTGCTCCGGCGGCTTCGGCATGATCTCAATCTGGAGCACGCTCGCCGCTCCCTGCCGGATCGAGGTTCCGACGCAGTCGCTGCCGGTATCACCGCCGCCGATCACCACCACCCGGCGTCCGGTGGCGGAGACCGGCACGACAGCCGCCTCGCCGCCGATCACCCGGTTCTGTCCCTGCAGAAACTCGAGCGCGAAGTGGATGCCGGCCAGTTCCCTGCCGGGCATCCGGAGATCCCGCGCCTGCGGCGTACCGATCGCCAGCACCACCGCGTCGGAACGGCGTGCGAGATAGGCTCCGGAGACGTCACTCCCGACGCGGGTATTGCAGACGAAGCGGATTCCGGAAGCCTCCATGATCTTGATCCGGCGGTCGATCACCGCCTTGTCGAGCTTGAAGTCGGGAATACCGTAGCGGAGCAGTCCGCCGGGCGCGGCATTCGCCTCGTAGACGGTGACGGTGTAACCGAGCCGGTTGAGTTCGTCGGCGGCGGCCAGTCCGGAGGGGCCGGAACCGATGACCGTCACCTGTTTTCCATTGCGATGCTCCGGCACAAACGGCTTTACCCAGCCGTTCCGGAAGGCGGTTTCGACCGTCACCTTCTCCAGCTGACGGATCATCACCGGCTCGTCATTGATTCCGTCGGTGCACGATCCCTCGCAGAGAGCGGGGCAGACCCGCGAAGTGAATTCCGGGAAGTTGCTGGTCGTGTTCAGAATCTCCCACGCCCGGCGCATGTCCCCCGCGGCGACCGCGGAGTTGATCTCCGGAATGACGTTGCCCAGCGGACAGCCGGTTCCGTGACAGAAAGGGATGCCGCATCCCATGCAGCGTGCCGACTGTTCCGCAATTTCCGCACAGGTGAGCGGGCGCTCCACCTCTTTAAAATCCCGCCGGCGCTGTTCGACCGGGCGGTAGATATCGTGAATTCTGTTGTTCATCGTACAGTTCTCCTTATTCGACATTCCCGGATCAATTCGATTCCTTGCGGCGGTCAACCGCCTCGGCGTCTTCGCGAGCCATGCGACCGAGCGCCTGCCGGTACTCGACCGGGAACACCTTGACGAAACGGGGCCGCTCATTTTCCCAGTTGTCGAGAATTGCCGCCGCCCGGGGGCTGCCGGTGCGCTCGAGATGCTCGCGGAGCAATGCGACCAGCTCGGCCTCATCCTCCGATCCCGGCAGAATGCTCTCCAGGTCGACGGAACCGACGTTGCAGCGAAGATCGAAATCGTTGGTTCCGTCGTAGACGTAGGCGAGGCCGCCGGTCATGCCCGCCGCAAAATTGACGCCGGTGGGACCGAGCACAACCACCCGGCCGCCGGTCATGTATTCGCAGCCGTGATCGCCGACACCTTCGGCCACCAGCGTGGCTCCGCTGTTCCGGATGGCGAACCGTTCGCCGACCTGCCCGTTGATGAAGATCTTTCCGGAGGTGCCGCCGTAGCCGATGACGTTGCCGGCGATGACGTTCTCATGCGCCGCAAACGTCGCGGTCGGTTCAGGACGAATCACGATGCAGCCGCCGGAAATCCCCTTGCCGACGTAATCGTTGGCCTCGCCGGAGAGGACGAACTCCAGTCCGGGCGCGAGGAAGGCGCCGAAACTCTGCCCGGCACACCCGGTGAAATCCACCCGGATGGTGTCCGGAGGCAGCCCCTGTGCGCCGCGGCGCACGACCACCTCTCCGGAGAGTTCCGTTCCGACCGTGCGGTTGACATTCGCAATCCGTCGCAAAAGCGTGACCGGCGTGCCGTCATCGACGTGCGGCAGCAGTTCCGGCAGGAGTTCGCCGCGGTCGAAGTTCACCAGCGCCTCATGCGGCCGGGACGCGTCGAACCGCACCGCGCTCCCCTTCGCCGGCTGGAAAATCCGGCTGAAATCGAGGTGGCGCGCCTTGTAGAAGTCGATCGCCCGGTTCATGCGCAGAAGATCGGTGCGGCCGACCGCCTCGCTGAGAGAACGCAATCCGAGTTTCGCCAGGAGTTCCCGCACATCCTCCGCGAGGAAGCGCAGGAAGTTCTCGATATATTCCGGCTTGCCGCAGAAGCGCTTGCGAAGTTCCGGATCCTGCGTGGCGACCCCGACCGGACAGCTGTTTTCGTGGCATTTGCGCATCATCACGCAGCCGAGGCAGACCAGAATCGTGGTGGCGAATCCGAACTCTTCGGCGCCGAGCAGAGCGCCGATGACCACGTCGCGGCCGGTCTTGAGCTGACCGTCGACCTGAAGCCGCACCCGCGAACGAAGCTCGTTGAGCACCAGCGTCTGCTGTGCTTCGGCAAGTCCCAGCTCCCACGGCAGGCCGGCATGCTTGATGCTGGTGAGCGGAGAAGCGCCGGTGCCGCCGTCATGCCCACTGACCAGGACCACGTCGGCGTGCGCCTTGGCGACGCCTGCGGCGACGGTGCCGACCCCGACCTCGGAAACCAGCTTGACCGACACCCGCGCCGCCGGATTGGCGTTGCGCAGATCGTAGATGAGCTGTGCGAGGTCTTCGATCGAATAGATGTCGTGATGCGGCGGCGGAGAGATCAGCGTCACATTCGGCATCGAATGGCGGATACGGGCGACGAAGGCGTTGACCTTGTGTCCAGGCAACTGACCGCCCTCGCCGGGCTTCGCACCCTGCGCCATCTTGATCTGAAGGTCCTTCGCGTGGCGCAGGTAGTCGATGGTCACGCCGAAGCGGCCGCTGGCGATCTGCTTGATTGCACTGGTGCGGTCTTCGCCGTGCGGACCCGGCTGATACCGGTCGGAATCCTCTCCGCCCTCGCCGCAGTTGCTCATCGCGCCGAGGCGGTTCATCGCAATTGCGATCGCCTCATGCGCCTCCGGACTGAGCGAACCGAGCGACATCGCGCCGGAGACGAAGTGGTGAATGATCGATTCGACGCTTTCGACCTCCTCGAGCGGCACCGGCTCGGTGGGGGCGAATTCAAACAATCCCCGCAGTGTGCAGAGCCGGGTGGCCTGCTGGTCGATGAGATTGGAGTAGACTTTGAACTTTTCCCTGTTTCCGGTCTGGACCGCCTGCCGGAAAGCGGCGAGCGATTCCGGAGTCCAGAGGTGATTTTCGCCGTCGCGACGGAAGCGGTACTGTCCGCCATCCGGCAGCAGTCCGGCACCGCGTCCGTTGGCGGGAGCGAGCGCCTCCGCGCGCCGCCGGTCCGCCTCGGCCGCGATCTCCTCCAGTCCGATGCCGCCGATCCGGCTGGCGGTGCCGGGGAAATAGCGATCGATCAGGTCGCTGTTGAGGCCGACCGCTTCGAACACCTGACCGGAACGGTAGCTGCGCAGTGTGGAAATGCCCATCTTGGACATCACTTTGAGCAGCCCCTTGTCAACCGCGTTGATGTAATTCCCCGCCGCAGTCACCGGGTCGGGAGCAATCGCTCCGGAACGGGCGAGCTGAGTGACCGTCTCCAGTGCGAGATAGGGATTGATCGCCGTCGCACCGAAGCCGAGCAGCAGCGCGAAATGCATGATCTCGCGCACCTCGCCCGACTGGACGATGATGCCCGCCTCCGGACGGAGTCCGGCCGCCACCAGCGCGCGGTTGACCGCCGCAGTCGCCAGAAGCGACGGAATCGGCGTGGTATTCTCCGATGGATTGCGGTCGGAGAGAACGAGGATTCGGTGATCGGAACGCACCGCCTCGACCGCGTCGGCAGCGAGTTTCTCCAGCGCAAGTTCCAGCGCTCCGCCTCCGCCGCCGGCCGGGAACTCCAGCGGCAGCAGTTTGGACTGGAAGTCCTGCTGGCCGACCGCTTCGAGCCGGGCGAGTTCATCGTCGGTGATGACCGGACGCGGCAGTTTGATCAGCCGGGCGTTGAGCGGGGTGTCGACCAGAATGTTGCCCCGGTTGCCGATGTAGGTGGTGAGGCTCATCACCAGTTCTTCACGGATCGGGTCGATCGGCGGATTGGTCACCTGGGCGAAGAGCTGCTTGAAGTAGTTGAAGAGCAGCTGCGGCCGGCTTGAAAGCACCGCGAGCGCGGCGTCGTTGCCCATCGAACCGACCGGTTCATGCCCGGTCGCGGCCATCACCTGGATGATGAGCTCGACATCCTCACGGGAGTACCCGAAACGCTTCTGCATGGCGACCAGGTCGTCGGCCACTTCCGAGGGAGTGATCTCAGTAAACAGACCGTGGACGGAGATCTTGTTCTCCTCCACCCAGCGGCGGTAGGGCTGATGACGTGCGGCGGCGTTCTTGATCTCACCATCCCCGATGAGACGGTGATGTTCGAGGTCGAGGTAGAGCATCTCGCCGGGGCGGAGCCGCCCCTTGCGAACCACTTCGGAGGCCGGAATATCCAGCACGCCGGTCTCGGAGGCGAGCACGAAGAGTCCGTCGCGGCAGAGCGTGTAACGCGCCGGACGCAGGCCGTTGCGGTCGAGGATCGCTCCGGCGTTCACGCCGTCGGAAAAGGCGACCGCGGCGGGTCCGTCCCACGGCTCCATCAGCGCCGAGTGATATTCGAAGAAGCCGCGCACGTCGCGGCCGAGGTGATAGTTCTTGCCCCACGCCTGCGGCATCAGCATCAGCATTGCGTGCGACAGCGGCCGCCCGGCCGCGACCAGCAGTTCGAACATGTTGTCGAGGCAGGCCGAATCGCTCTGCCCGGCCGGAATCAGAGGCAGCAGCTTCTTCATGTCGTCGCCGAAGAGATCGCTGGCCAGGCTGGATTCGCGGCTGCGAAGATGGTTGAGATTGCCCCGCAGAGTGTTGATTTCGCCGTTGTGGGCGAGATAGCGGAACGGGTGCGCGAGGTTCCAGGTTGGGAAGGTGTTGGTGCTGTACCGTTGATGGACCAGCGCCAGCGGCGACCGGAACAGCTCGTCGCCGAGGTCGGGATAAAATTTTTCCAACTGAGTGGCCAGCAGCAGCCCTTTGTAGACGATGCTGCGCGCGGACATGCTGCAGATGTAACACTGCGGCAGGGATTTTTCGATCAGACGGCGCATCACGAAAAGTTTGCGCTCAAACGCGGCGGTCGTGGGAAACGCCTCACCACTGATGAAGAGCTGGCGGATCAGCGGCGCGCTTTCGCGCGCGGCGCGTCCGATCTCCTCGGGATGAACCGGAACATCGCGCCAGGCGATCACCCGCCCGCCCTCGTCGCCGACGATCTTCTCAATCTGCGCCTCGCAGCCGGCGCCGCCGAAGATCATCGCCACACCGTAGCACCCGGGTTCCGGCAGAGCGTCCCCCATTTCACGACGGAAAAATTCATGCGGAAGCGCCAGCAGCAGCCCGGCGCCGTCACCGGTATTCGGATCCCCGCCCGACGCCCCGCGGTGCATCAGCCGCTTGAGCACGGTCAACCCCATCTCCACAATGCGGTGACTCGGCCGGTTGTTGAGATCCGCCACCAGGCCGACACCACATGCGTCATGCTCGTTGGCAAAGCTGTAGAGGCCGCTGTCCGCCACCGGCGGCGCAGCGAACCCCCGCTGTTGATTTTGCTGTCGATCTTGTTCCATAGTTCCAGAGCTCCTTCCTGCTTTTGAACTGAACATTTGCAGAATGAGGAAAGCAAAATTCGTGCCAACTCCGCTCCCGGCGGATTTCACCATATATTACCCGCGCGTGTATTACAAAATCGTAAAACCGTTCGGCTCGTTTTACAATTTTGTAAAACAATATCCTCGAGAATCGAGGTCCTTCCGCTCATAAAAAGTTGGCACGACTCCTGCTTCATCAACGGGCAGCAGTCACAATGCAACCAAACCAGGAGGGTTTTATCATGAGCAATCCAACTCGCGCCAATGCCATCAATGTCGTGGCCGGACTCCACGCCCCCGCGCCGGAAGCCGCGGCCCCCGCCAACATCAACTACTACGCGGAAGATGTGTTCAACACCGATGCAATGCGTGAATACCTGCCGAAGGCGACGGCGGAGAAGCTTCTCTCCACCATCAACAACGGCGCACCGCTCGACGCCGATATCGCCGCCGACGTTGCTCACGCGATGAAACACTGGGCGATGGAACGCGGCGCCACCCATTTCACCCACTGGTTTCTGCCGCTGACCGGTTCGACGGCGGAGAAGCATGACTCCTTCCTCGAGATCAAGAACGGCGAGCCGATCATGTCCTTCTCCGGCAAGAACCTGATCGTCAGCGAACCGGATGCGTCGAGCTTCCCGTCGGGCGGTCTGCGGAGCACCTTCGAGGCGCGCGGCTACACCGCTTGGGATCCGACCAGCCCGGCCTTCATCAAGCGCCACGGCAACGGTGCGACGCTCTGCATCCCCACCGCCTTCTGCAGCTACACCGGCGAAGCGCTCGACAAGAAGACGCCGCTGCTCCGCTCAATGCAGGCGCTCTCCAATTCGGTCAAGCGGCTGATGAAGTGCTTCAACCAGCCCGAAGAGAAGGTGACCATCACCCTCGGGCCAGAACAGGAGTACTTCCTCATCGACAAGAACTTCTATCTGCAGCGCCCCGACCTCGTGCAGACCGGCCGCACCGTCTTCGGTGCGCCGCCGCCGAAGCACCAGCAGCTTGAGGACCACTATTTCGGTTCGATCAAGATGCGGATCCTCAACTTTATGACCGAAGTGGAGCAGGAGCTCTGGAAGCTCGGAATCCCGGCCAAGACCCGCCACAACGAAGTGGCTCCGGCCCAGTTCGAACTCGCACCGATGTTCGAGGAGCTCAACCTCGCCTGCGACCACAACATGCTGGTCATGGAAATTCTGCGCGAAGTCGCAGACCGCAACGGCCTGGTCTGTCTGCTGCATGAAAAGCCCTTCGCCGGCATCAACGGCTCCGGCAAGCACAACAACTGGGCGATCGCCTACGGCAACCGCAATTTGCTCGATCCGGGCAGCGATCCGCACCAGAACGCGATCTTCCTGACCGTTCTGACGGCGATCATCGAAGCGGTCGATCTCCACAGCGATCTCCTGCGTGCGGCGGTGACCGGTGCGGGCAACGACCACCGGCTCGGCGCGAATGAGGCGCCTCCGGCGATCATTTCGATGTACCTCGGCGACCAGCTTGCCGACGTAATCGACCAGCTGGAAAAGGGCGTTGCAACCTCCAGCCGCCGGGTCGGCTCCATGCGGATCGGTGTGGATACACTCCCGCCGCTGCCGCGCGACGCGACCGACCGGAACCGCACCAGCCCGTTCGCCTTCACCGGCAACAAGTTTGAGTTCCGCGCCCCCGGTTCGAGCCAGTCCTGCTCCGGCCCGAACACCGTGCTCAACACCATCGTCGCCGAGTCGCTCGACCGGATCAGCGACGAACTGGAAAAGCTCAAGCCCGCCGATTTCCACACCGGACTTCAGGTTCTGCTTTCGAAGATCATTCGCGAACACAAGCGGATCATCTTCAACGGCAACGGCTACACCGAAGAGTGGAAGGCGGAGGCCGCGAAGCGCGGTCTGCCGAACGCCGCCACCACGATGGAGGCGCTCCGCTGCCTGACCAATCCGGAGAATATCGCGATGTTCGAAAAATACGGCGTCTACAACCGCCGCGAACTCGAATCCCGCTATGAGGTCTTCCTCGAGGACTACCATCGCCGGATCAAAATCGAAGGCGAAATCGCCCTGGAAATTGCCGAAAGCATGATCCGCCCCACGGTCACGGCGGAATTCAGCCGGACTGCCGGCGCCCTCGCGGCGGCGAAGGCAGCGGGCGTGACCAACGGAATCGCCGGCCTCGAAAAGAGTGTCGCCGTGCTCGGAACCGGCCTCGACCAGCTCGCGGCCGGAGCCGACGCGCTCCGCGAAGCGCTGAAGGGCTGTCACGAAGAGATCATCGCGGCGATGAACGAACTGCGCCACACGGTCGATGCGCTGGAACCGCAGGTTTCCGACGGCTGCTGGCCGTTGCCCAAATACCGTGAGATGCTCTTCATCTACTGAAAACACCCCCCCGCCGAAAATTCGGCGGGGGGTATTTCCGGTTCCGCCGGAACCGGAGGAAACGAAGCAGAAAGAAAGTTCGGATTATGTCGGATCAGATCAAACATGAATGCGCCGTCACACTGCTGAGGCTCCGCCGCGGCCTCGATCACTATATCCGCAAATACGGCACGCCGTATTACGGATTCCAGAAGATGGCGCTGCTGCTGGAGAAACAGCACAACCGCGGCCAGGACGGCGCGGGGCTCGGCTGCGTCGGTCTGAATCCGCTTCCGGGCTTTCCCTGCTATCAGCTGGAAAAATCCAACACCCGCCCCTGCCTCGCCGATCTGCTCGAAAAGATCGGCCGGGAAATTCCGCCGCTCCCGGAGAAACCTCTCTCCGGCGAAGAGGCGAAACACAACCTTCCCTTCTGCGGCGAACTCTATCTCGGCCATCTGCGGTACGGAACCTTCGGCCGCTCCGGAATCAACGCCTGTCACCCCTTTGTGCGTGAAAATGCGTGTCTGAACCGGACGCTGATGCTGGCGGGGAACTTCAATCTGACCGACACCGCGGAGATCTTCCGCACCCTTCAGGCGACAGGGCACCATCCTTCCAGCAGGCAGGACGGGGCTCTCATTCTGCAATTGATCGGCCATTGTCTCGAACTCATGCGCGACCGGAAACAACACAACTTCGACCTGGCAGAGGTGTTGAAGATGGCGGCCGAACGGTTCGACGGAGCGTTCACACTCTGCGGCATCCTCGGAGACGGCGAATCCTTCGCCCTGCGCGACAGCGCCGGAATCCGCCCCGGCTACTACTACTTCGACGATGAGGTGGTGGTGGTCAGTTCAGAGCGGCCGGCGATTCAGGCGGCGTTCGACTGCACCTCGGCGGAAGTGAATGAACTTCCTCCGGGCGAAGCGCTGATCATTCAGCCCGACGGCACGGTGCAGTTCCGCCCCTGCCTGCCACCGAAACCGCTGCGCCGCTGCGTCTTCGAACGCATCTACTTCTCGCGCGGCAACGATGCCGACATCCACCACGAGCGCAAGGCGCTCGGCCGGGCGCTGGTGCCGGCAATTCTGCGCGAGGTGAACTACGATTGGGAGAACACACTCTTCTCCTACATTCCCAACACCGCTCAGATCAGCTTTCACGGCCTGCTCGAAGCGCTGCAGGAGGAGTGCTGGCGGACCACGCCGGCCGGCACCATGCCGCGGGTCCGTTTCGGCCAGATCGCGGTCAAGGACGCCAAGTTCCGCACCTTCATCGCCGACGCGGAAGCGCGCCGCGAATTCTATATGCACATCTACGACGTCACCTACGGACTGGTCCGCCCCGGGTCGGATTCGCTGGTGGTGGTCGATGATTCGATCGTACGCGGCAACACCATGCGCAGCGCGATCCTGCCGATCCTCGACCGGCTGGCGCCGCGCAAAATCGTGATCGCCTCCGCCGCGCCGCCGATCCGCTACCCGGACTGCTACGGCATCGACATGGCGAACCTTCGCGAACTGGTCGCTTTCGAGGCGGTGGTCGATCTCCTGCGCGCCTCCGACAAGCTCGATCTGCTCGACCGCTGCTACCGGCAGGCGAAGGAACTCCTGGAGCGGAAAACGGAGACTGAAGAGGTCGAAATCAACTGCGTCCGGCCGCTTTACGACGCCTTTTCCGACGAGGAGCTCACCCGGGCGATTGCCGAACGGCTGAGACCGGAAGGACTGCGGGCGGAGCTTTCGCTGGTGTTCCAGAGCTGTGAAGACCTCGCGCACTGCTGTCCGGAGCATCGGGGCGACTGGTATTTCACCGGCAATTATCCGACGCCGGGCGGCTTCCGGGTGGTGAACCGGGCGCTGGTCAACTACGTCGAGAACCGGGATGAACGAGCATATTAACTGTTATGGAGTAAACGATATGTACAGATGGAAACAACAACGCGAACGGGCCGCATTCCTGGCTCTCGCCGATGGAGAGATATTCCGTGGCTGGAGTTTCGGCGCTCAGACGGACACCGTCGGAGAGGTCGTTTTCAACACCGGAATGTCCGGCTATCAGGAGATTCTCACCGATCCCTCCTATGCGGGCCAGTTCGTTACGCTGACCGCTCCGGAAATCGGAAATTACGGTTGCAATCCGCAGGATGTCGAGTCCCGCGGATTGTTTCTGAACGGACTGGTGATTCACGAACTCAATGAACCGTCGAATTTCCGTTCGGAAACCTCCCTTGAAGAGACCCTCCGGGCTGCGGGCAAACCCGCCATCGCCGGCGTCGACACCCGGCGCCTCACTCTCCTATTGCGCGACCGCGGCAGCCAGAAGGCTTTCCTCCACGTCTCGGAAGAACCGCTCACGGAAGCCGAAGCGGTCGAACGGGCCCGCGCCTGGTCCGGCCTCGACGGAAAGGACTACGCGGAAATCGTCACCGCCGGGAAACGCTACGAATGGAACCATGACGGCGAGTTCCGGGTTGTCGCGCTCGACTACGGAATCAAGTACAACATCCTGCGCGGCCTCGCCGCCGCCGGAATGCAGGTCACCGTCCTCCCGGCGCACACCACCGCCGACGAGGTGCTGCGCGAGAAGCCGGACGGGGTCTTCCTCTCCAACGGTCCGGCCGACCCGTCGGCAGTCCGTTACGCGGCGGAGATGATCCGCGCCCTGCTCGGACGCGTCCCGCTGATGGGGATCTGCCTCGGGCACCAGCTGCTCGGCATCGCCTGCGGCGCCTCCTGCGGCAGACTGAAGTTCGGCCATCACGGCTGCAATCACCCGGTCCGCAACCTGCTCACCGGCAAGATCGAGATCACCTCGCAGAACCACAACTTCGCCCTGAATGCCGAACGTCTTCCGGAGGCGCTCGAAGTGACCCACATCAACCTCAACGATCAGACCGTCGAGGGAATCCGCCACCGCCACGAACCGGCGTTCAGCGTGCAGTACCATCCGGAAGCGGCTCCCGGGCCGCACGATTCACACTATCTTTTCACTCAATTCCGCAACCTGATGGAGCGTTGAACATCATGACCAAGCACATTTTCGTAACCGGCGGAGTGGTCTCCAGCCTCGGCAAGGGAATCACCGGAGCGGGACTGGCCATGCTCCTCAAACAGCGCGGCTACCGGGTCGCCATGCAGAAGCTCGACCCGTACCTCAACGTCGATCCCGGCACGATGAGCCCCTACCAGCACGGCGAGGTGTTCGTCACCGAGGACGGCGCCGAAACCGACCTCGACCTCGGCCATTACGAGCGGCTCGCCGGTGTGACCTGCTCCAAGGCGGGCAACTACACCTCCGGGCGCATCTACGGCAACGTGATCGCCCGGGAACGGGCAGGCGGATATCTCGGCGGCACCGTGCAGGTGATTCCTCACATCACCGACGAAATCAAGCGCGCGATGCAGTCGCTCCACACGCCGGAAACCGACATCGCCATCACCGAAATCGGCGGCACCGCGGGCGACATCGAATCCCTTCCCTTCCTGGAGGCGGCGCGGCAGTTCCGGCTTGAGGCAGGGCGTGACAACGCGATCTTCCTCCATCTGACACTGGTACCCTACATCCGTGCGGCAAAGGAGCTCAAGACCAAGCCGTCGCAGCATTCGGTCGCCACGCTCCGCGGCATCGGCATCGCGCCGGACATTCTGGTCTGCCGGACGGAGATTCCGATGGAGCCCGGCCACTTCAAGAAACTTTCGCTCTTCTGCAACGTTCCGGAAGAGTATGTCATCGAGGAGCTCGACGTCCAGCACTCGATCTACGAGGTGCCGCTCGAACTCGCCCGCCAGGAGCTTGACGTCAAGGTGCTCGACCTGCTCCGGCTCGACCGGCGCACCCTCGATCTGCGCGACTATCTGGAGTGGCTCGACGGCGTGCTCCATCCGGAAAAGGAGTGCACCATCGCCGTAGTCGGCAAATACGTCAGCCACCAGGACGCCTACAAAAGCATCTACGAAGCGCTCAGCCACGCCGGGATCGCCAGCCGCGCGAAGGTCCGCACTCTGCTGGTTGAGGCCGAAGAGCTGGAGAAGGGCGATCCGGAAACAATGCTCGCCGGCGCCGACGGCATTCTGGTGCCGGGCGGGTTCGGCAGCCGCGGCGTACCGGGCAAGATCCGCGCGGTCGAATACGCCCGCACCCGGAAGATTCCCTTCCTCGGCATCTGCCTCGGCATGCAGTGTGCGGTAATCGAATATGCACGCGATGTCCTCGGCTGGAAGGATGCCGACAGCACCGAATTCAATCCGGCGACGAAACACCCGGTCATCGACCTCCTGCCCGATCAGCGGAACATCACCGACAAGGGCGGCACGATGCGGCTCGGGGCCTGCCCATGCCGGTTCGCACCGGAGAGCCGGAGCGCGGCGCTCTATGGAACCGATATGGCGGCGGAACGTCACCGTCACCGCTACGAATTCAACCCGGAGTTCCGCAGTGAACTCGAAGCGGCGGGGCTCTCCATCGCCGGAACCAGTCCGGACGGACGGCTGGTCGAAGTGGTGGAACTCCAGAAAGATCATCCCTACTTCGTCGGGTGCCAGTTTCACCCGGAATTCAAATCCCGCCCGCGTGCGGCCCATCCGCTCTTCCGCGGACTGGTCACTGCGGCGCTGCAGCAGAAAGCGAGGTAATCCATCATGCCGAAACGGACAGATATCAGAAAGATCATGCTGATCGGCTCCGGACCGATCGTCATCGGCCAGGGGTGCGAATTCGACTACTCCGGCGTACAGGCCTGCAAGGTGCTCCGGCGCGAGGGGTTCGAAGTGGTACTGGTCAACAGCAACCCGGCGACGATCATGACCGACCCGGAGTTCGCCGACCGCACCTACATTGAACCGTTGACGCCGGACATTCTCCATGAGATCATCCGCCGCGAACGGCCCGACGCGCTGCTGCCCACCCTCGGCGGACAGACCGCACTCAACCTCGCGATGGAACTCTTTCACAAAGGAATTCTCGACCGCTATCAGGTCGAACTCATCGGCGCCTCCGCCGAGGCGATCAACCGCGCGGAGGACCGCCAGCTCTTCAAGCAGACCATGCAGGGAATCGGCCTCGACCTGCCGCAGTCCGGCAGCGCCCATTCGATGGCGGAGGCGCTCGCCGTGGCGCGCACCATCGGCAGCTGGCCGCTGATCATCCGGCCTGGATTCACCCTCGGCGGAACCGGCGGCGGCATCGCGCACAATCCGGAGGAGTTCGAAACGATCGTCAACCGCGGTCTCGCCGCCAGTCTCAACAGCGAAGTGTTGATCGAAGAGTCGCTGCTCGGCTGGAAGGAGTTCGAGATGGAGGTCATGCGCGACCGCAAAGGCAACGCCGTCATCGTCTGTTCGATTGAAAACCTCGATCCGATGGGGGTTCACACCGGCGACTCGATCACCATCGCGCCGATCCAGACCCTCACCGACCGGGAGTATCAGGAGATGCGCGACCAGAGCCTCGAAGTGATGGCCGCCATCGGCGTCGAAACCGGCGGATCGAACGTCCAGTGGGCGGTCAATCCGGAGAACGGACGGCGGATCATCATTGAAATGAATCCGCGTGTCTCCCGCTCCAGTGCGCTCGCCAGCAAGGCGACCGGGTTCCCGATCGCCAAAATCGCGGCGCTGCTCGCCGTCGGCTACACCCTCGACGAAATCCGCAACGACATCACCGGCGAAACGCCCAGCTGCTTCGAACCGGCGCTCGACTACGTGGTGACCAAGGTACCCCGCTTCACCTTCGAGAAGTTCCCGGCGGCGGACTCCACGCTCGGAACCCAGATGAAGTCGGTCGGTGAAGCGATGGCGATCGGCCGCAACCTCAAGCAGTCGCTCCAGAAAGCGCTTCGCTCGCTCGAAACCGGCCGCGCCGGATTCGGCGCCGACGGCAAGGACGGCAAGTACGAGTCGATGAGCGACGAACTGCTTGAAGCGGAATTGCGCCGCCCCAACGCCGAGCGCATCTTCGTCATCCGCGCCGCCCTGAAGCGGAACTGGTCGGTGGAGAAGCTCTACGAACTCACCCGCATCGACCGCTACTTTCTGCGCCACCTCGCCGAGCTCGCCGCCTTCGAGGAGGAGATCCGTTCGGCAGGTTCGCTCGCGGGATTGCAGGCGGATCCGCCGCTCTTCCGGCAGGCGAAGGAGTTCGGCTACTCCGACCGTCAGATCGCCTTCCTGCTCAACGCCACCGAAACGGAGGTGCGTGCCGCCCGCCGGGCCGTCGGTCTGGAGGCGATCTTCGGCACGGTCGACACCTGCGCCGGAGAGTTCGAGGCGAAGACCCCCTACTACTACTCCACCTGGGGTGACGCCGGCGAGCCGGTGCGCAGCCATCAGGGCAAGAAGACGATCATGATCCTCGGCGGCGGTCCCAACCGGATCGGTCAGGGAATCGAATTCGACTACTGCTGTGTCCACGCCAGTTTCGCCCTGCGCAAAGCGGGATACGAGGTGGTTATGGTCAACAGCAACCCGGAAACGGTCTCCACCGACTACGACACCAGCGACAAGCTCTACTTCGAACCGCTGACGCTGGAGGATGTGATGAACATCTACGAGCGGGAACAGTGTTTCGGCGTGATCGTTCAGTTCGGCGGCCAGACACCGCTCAACCTTGCCCAGCAGCTCCGGGCGGCGGGGGCGAACGTCATCGGCACGAGTCCGGACGACATCGACGCCGCCGAGGACCGCGACTACTTCCGTCAGCTCTCGGAGAAGATCGGCATACTTCAGCCGCCGAGCGGCATCGCCCATTCGGTTGAGGAGGCGGTGGCGATCGCGGAGAAGATCGGCTATCCGCTGCTGGTCCGTCCCTCCTTCGTGCTCGGCGGGCGGGGGATGGTGATCGTCTACAAGGAGGCCTACCTGCGCAAATACGTCGAAGCGGCGGCCGCCGCGGCGGAAGGCAAACCGATTCTGATCGACCGCTTCCTCGAAGACGCGGTCGAGCTGGATGTCGACTGCATCAGCGACGGCCACACCTCGGTGATCGGCGCAATCATGGAACACGTGGAACCGGCGGGAATCCATTCGGGCGACTCGGCGAGCGTGATTCCGCCGATGACGCTGGCGCCGGAACTGCAGGAGAAGGTGCGCAACTACGCCCACGCCTTCGCAAAAGAGCTGCACGTCTGCGGCCTCATGAACATGCAGCTTGCAGTGAAGGATGGAGAGATCTACATCATCGAAGTGAATCCGCGCGCCTCGAGGACGGTTCCCTTCGTCAGCAAGGCGATCGGGGTTCCGCTGGCCGGACTGGCCGCGCGCTGCATGGTGGGAGAAACGCTGGAATCCCTGGGCTTCACCCGGGAGGTGAAGCTGCCGTATACTGCGGTGAAGGAAGCGGTCTTCCCCTTCGTCAAGTTCCCGGGGGTGGACATCATGCTCAGCCCGGAGATGAAATCAACCGGCGAAGTGATGAGCATCGATCCGGACCGGGGGCTGGCCTACCTGAAGAGTCAGGTTGCCGCGGGCAGCCGGCTGCCGACGGGCGGCAACGTCTTCCTCTCGGTACGCGACGAGGACAAACCGCGGGCAGTAGAGCTGGCGCGGCAGCTGGTCAAGCTGGGCTTCGGCATCTACGCCACGCGCGGAACTTCCACGCTGCTGTGGGATGCTGGAATCAAGACGCAGGCGATCTACCGTATCTCCCGCGGGCGGCCGAACCTGCTTGACCTGCTCCATGAGAAGCAGGTGCAGTGGATCGTCAACACGACGGAAAACGGCGCGGAAGCGATGGTGGACGAAATCCGGATGCGTTCCCTGGCGGTGAGCATGGGGATTCCGGTGACCACAACGCTTTCCGGCCTGACGGCGGCAATCGAAGGCTTGACCGACAAGCTGGAATTCGGCCGATTTGAAGTATGCAGTCTGCAGGAGTACCACCGCCACGTGCACACCGGCAGACGGGAATAACACGACCCTTCCTGCGGCCTCCGGCGCATTCGGTTTCACATCCCGGTGCGTCGGGGGCCTTTTTTCTTCCGCGCCCAGTTATATCCAGTCATATGCAAAACCGTTTTGAGCGACTCAAATCATCTCGCGGCATTCCGTTTTCTCCTGGAAACAAGCCGAAACAGAAGAGTGTGGAATTTTTAAAACTTGAAATCCGGACAAAACATATTATATTGTCCGTCGTATTTACAACAACTAGAATATGACAGGCTATGAGAATCATATAGAAAATCATATGCTGTATCGGCTGGTCTCTGATTGTATGCTACCTGATGGTGAAACTGTGCAAATAACTTTCCTGCGGCTTTCTTCCGCATGGCATAACGACAGGAATCGCTGACATTTCCACGAGGCAATCCGAAAACTCCTGGACAAATTCTGGTCGCTCATTCTTGCATATAAATCAGCAACTTTCTTAAGCTTTACAATGATTCATTACGTATTGAATGAATTGACCGGAGGAAAGAGCGTCGGGATCCAGAATCAGATATGGTCCCGGGATACCGAAGCGAAGCTCCACACTCATGATTTCCTCGAAATCATCATCGTCACCCGGGGATGCGGTCTCAACCAGGTCGATACGGGAAATTTTCCGGTTATGGTCGGAGACATTCAGCTTATCCGCCCCGGAGCTACCCACACATTTCACACGCTGACAGAGCTCCACATCACCAATTTGATGTTTGCACCACGAGCGTTGACGCCGACGGTGAAAGAGCTGTTCAGACAGTTGCCGGCATTTCACCGATGGTTCGGAGAAACTTCCGAAACACCGACGGAGGTGATTCATTTTCCTCTCTCGGAATTTCAACGATTTCAGGAGGAACTGCGGGCTTTCCGCGAAGAGCTGCTAATCGCCGCCCCGGGAGCGGAGTCGGAATTGGTTTCACTCGCACGGCTGATCCTGCTGTTGATCGCAATCTGCCGGGTGTGCCGCACACCTCCGAAACCATCCCATTCAAGCAATCGGAGGAATCATGAACTGCTGAGCCTTATCCTCGACGAGGTCAATGCCAACTTCCGGCTACACCTTCCCACGAAAGAGGTTGCCCGCAAAGCCGGAATTTCCCCAAACTACCTGAGTGAATTCTTCCGTGCACAGACCGGAATTCCCTTTGTACACTATCTCAATCAGATGCGAATCTGTTACGCGCGAACTCTCCTCGCCAATCATCCGGAGTGGAATGTCACGGAAATCGCCGGGCGATGTGGCTTCACTGATTCCAGCTATTTCGCCAGAGTCTACCGAAAACTGACCGGAGAATCACCTCTGACAATACGCAAATCCCGGCAGATGAAGACAATTATCCGAAAAAAATCCTAAAAATCGTCCAATATGTCACGGAATTCTCCTTATTGCTCCACTATCTTAGCATTAGAAAAAAATTGAGAAAGGAGCAAAAGATGTCTGCAGCAGAAACAGAAAACCTCCAGTCAAAAATCGCCGGTTGCTGGCTGGGGAAAAACATCGGAGGGACCCTAGGCGCTCCATTCGAAGGAACTCGGGAATGCCTTGATCTGACGTTCTATACCCAGCCCCTCCGCGGGGAACCCGAACCCAACGACGATCTGGATCTGCAACTTCTGTGGCTTGAAATGGCTGAGCGTTACGGCGTGGAACATCTTACACCGCGGCTTTTCGGCGAATTCTGGCTGGACTCGATCATCGCCGGTTGGAATGAGTATGGCGTTGCCTGTGCAAACATGCAGAACGGCTTCTTCCCACCACTTTCCGGCACACTCAACAACCGCAAGTGGGGAAGCAGCAACGGAGCATGGATCCGTTCCGAACTCTGGGCCTGTCTTTTCCCGGGAAAGCCCGAAGAAGCAGCGACATATGCGTGGATGGATGCCTCCGCCGACCATTGCGGAGACGGAATATTCGCAGAACTCTTTACCGCCGCATTGGAAAGTATGGCTTTCGTAGAAAACGACCGGAGGAAATTGATCGAAAACGCTCTTGGATTTATTCCAGAGGAATGTGCCGTTGCCCGCGCCGTACGCCATTGCTGTACTCTCTACGATGACGGCAGAAGTCAACTGGAAGCTCGAGATGCCATCGTTGTCTCCAACGCCGATACCGGATTCTTCCAAGCGCCGCAGAATATTGCTTTCGTCATTCTGGGACTGCTCTACGGAGAAGGGGAATTCGACAAGACGCTGCTGTCGGCAGTGAATTGCGGAGATGACACCGATTGTACAGGTGCGACTGTCGGCGCAATCATGGGAATTCTGTTGGGAGAGGAAGGCATTCCGGAGCGTTGGAAGTCTCCCATCGGCCGAGGAATCCGCACCACTTCGATTGACAACATGCACAACAACATCACCGTCCCCAAGACACTCGACGAATTAACCGCCCGGGTGATGGCGCTCTCCCGCCGATCGCAATGGACCACAACGGGAAAGAACCTCTCCTTTCTCCCGGTCTCCCCGGAATATCGACGCGAAGTGCTCGAATGCGATACACAATGGATGACGCTTCCGCTCGGAAGCGGATTTCTGATTGTCTACTATCCGGAAGGCGCAGAAATCGCCCCCGGCGGCACGCTTCGCCTGAAGATCGCTTCCAATAACCGGAATATCTGCCGAATGGATCTCTGCACCATTCGAATTCATCCGCCGGAAGGATGGCGCCTCCTTCCGGCGGATGAGGTGATTCTGCGTCGGAGTCCCGGAGAGGTTTCCATCGAAGTACAGGCGCCAGAACGGATGGAAAACGCGGTCAGTCAACTTCTGCTCGAAGTTCACACCCGTGGCCGAAATTACCCGGAATATGCGGTCTGCCCCATTCAAACCCGGGGAGCGGTTCAACCGCTCATGGAAGGGCGCTATCATCTCGCCGGACAGCTCAGACGACGAAAAGAGCGTTATAAAGCCATTGGGGAAGCCATGGAGAAATGAATTTTCCCACCATATTATGCGATATGCTGTACAATCCGATTTGAATGTCTGAAACCAGGAAACCAGGAAAATCATCGTGAAACGGTATTCAACTTATTTTACTTTGATCGAACTTCTCATCGTGGTAGCGATCATCGCTATTCTGGCAGCGCTGCTGCTTCCCGCCCTGAATAAGGCCAGAGGCCAGGCGCAAACCGCACATTGTGAGAACACGCTCAAACAAATGGCGCTATGCTGCGGAAGTTACACTACAGACTACCAGGAGTGGATTCCGCCCAAATATCTTTACGCTCAGTACATGGACAGAGTTCACCGCAAAATTGATTTCCTCTATTTCTACATCCCCTATGGGGCAAAATGGTACGGCCACAGCGGCACTGGAAAAAATACATACATCTGCCCCGCGGAGCCGCGGCCGATCGGACCGCATGCGGAAGACAAATATCAGTATTCCCACTACTCTTTCAATTCCGTTGCGTCTGGATACGGCACGACAGGGAAACCCACTCTGGGAACCGCTTACTATCGTAAACTCACTGCCGTTTCTTCTCCTTCCCGATTGATCATTCATGGCGACAACCTGAATAAAGACGATAACGATATGGTAAAAAATGGGTTGAACTATCGCCATGTCAATTGGACCGCCAATGTCAGCTATCTTGATGGCCATGTGGCAAGTATGAAGAAACCTGAGATGATTGCGCTGGACCGGCAGGGATTGATCAGCCAGATCACCTATCAATATCCAACTTACGATCAACTGGGAGCACTCACTCTCGGTCTGAGACGCATTGATTATGGTTTGATGGTTGAGCCATACTATGCGGCTCCCGGCACTTGGGAGTTCAGCAAATAGACACACTTTCCGCAATATGCACGGCTTCGAAATTCATCGTAAAACAGTAAGAAAGTTTTTATGAAATATCACATTCTTCTCTTTCTCCTGATACTCTCCGCGTTTTCCTCCTCCGCGGAAATCATACGAAACTTCCGGACCATGCCGGAACAATCTTGTTTCGGTATAACATCGTCCCAGGTTGATGCCATGGAAAAACAGATTCCGGAAAACAATACGGGCTTCGGCCCAAACTACAAGGATCGCCAGTACTGGACAGGCTACCCGATCAGCGAGCTCATCCGGCAGCAGGCTGAAAGATGTCTGTCCACGCCCATGCCCTCGCTCTCGGATCATGACTGGCTGGCAACCAAAGGCAGAGGTCACCAGATCAACATGGAAGCCTTCGCGGAACTTGCCCGGAAGAAAAAAATGATTTTTTGCAATCTCGCCGCCTGTGTCATTATGGAGTGCAAAGAAAATCAGGGGCGCTTCATGCCACGCATCGAGGAGGTTATTCGGCTCTGGCTCGGCACCAACGGCTATCTGGATTCCCGCTACGATCCATTCGGCAGGAGTATCTCCGGAGATCTTCGGGGCATCGACCTGGGAGTCGCTCAGTATTTCACCGATCTTGCAACGGCATATTATCTGCTGGATGATAAACTTTCTCCAGCAATTCGCAAACAGATGCAGGATCGTACCGATGAATGGGTCTTCTCTCCTCTGTTCCGTGCCTATGCTGCCCGCGATAAAAAGGAGATATTGAAATTCAGTCCGGTGATGTGGTGGCTGGATGGTGAAAACAATTGGAATCCTTATTGCCACACTCGCTGTGTGGTCATGGCCATGACGATGTTGACTTCCCGTCGGGAACGCGCATACGTCATGGCGCACGCAATCAAACTGACGCAGAACTATTTAAAAAGTTTTACCCCGGAAGGATATATTACCGAAGGGATCGGTTACTGGATGATGGGATTTCAATCCTACGTAGATTTCAGCATGACGATCTCCTATTTTACCAATGGCCAAGTGGATATGATTGCCGGATATGAAAATGCGGCCAATGCATCCGGACTGGGCTATTATGCAGAAATGGTTCCCGATGCTCGTCTGTATGCCCACTTTGCGGATTTCGGCACAGAAGGAAAAGCGACTTTTTTCGGGCAGAAAGCGTTATGGAAACTCAATCAGGCTTCCGGCATCAACTACTACGGAGATGTATTCCGAAAAAAGAAACCCATGTACGCCAACGGAGTCTCCCTCTATGGTGACTGGTTTTCAACTTATTTCTTTAAAAACCTGCGGAACAGAGACTTGAAAAGTCCTCCGGTACGGCGGCAGGAGTTTTTTGTTCCCTCCGCCGGCGTCCTGATCTCTCGAGATCTTCCGGAACATAAAATTCCCCTCTCCTTTGCCATCAAAGGTGGACACAACGGGGAGCTTCACAATCACAATGATCTGGACAGTTACGTTATTGGGGTTGGCAATCAAATTGAATGCGGAGATCCCGGATATCCAAGTTATCCGGCAGCTACCCGTTCTCTGGTCATGAGTTCTCTTTCGCATCCAGTTCCGTTGATCAACGAAACAGAACAGGGTACCGGGAAAAAATTTTATACAAAAGTTCTCCACACTCTGTTTACGACGGAAAGAGCGGAAATTTCCTACGATCTGAAACCCGCCTATCCTCCCTGTGGCATCAAGAAATTGATCAGAACCGCAATTCATGACCGTCAAAATGAGCAAATCATCATCACGGATGAGTTCGAACTGGAAAAAAACGGGAAATTTGCTGCCTCGTTGATCACTTACCGTCCAATTACAGATAAAGAAAAGAATCGATTCCAGATCGGCAGACTTTCCGCTGAATTACAGAGTGATTGTCCACTCATCTATCGCAGAGAAATCATGCCTGTCATCATGCAGACTCCGGCTCGCCCCGAAAAGATCACATATTCCACTCAGACGGCAAACGGTAGAATCAAAATAATTTTCACAGCCATCCCATAGGAAAAGAAAAAGTTGAAAGATGATGGTTCTGGATG
>OLGD01000368.1_pt1 | contig 94937 bp, 93 predicted proteins | sample 1605311 | NCBI WGS metagenome assembly OLGD01 (sample SAMEA3888917, study PRJEB22519) | human gut metagenome | biome: human gut; feature: human-associated habitat; material: faeces | place: Denmark | collected 2010 | reverse complement strand
TCTGTGATTTACGTGTAGGCATAAGTTAGAAATCCATCTAAACTAGAATGTAAATCAAGTTAGTCTCTATTAACATCTTGGAGCTGGATCCGGTTAGAAATCCATCTAAACTAGAATGTAAATGAATTTTAGTAAGCCAGGCGACTACTACGCAAGAGAGTTAGAAATCCATCTAAACTAGAATGTAAATATTGATCTCCTTTTGTTGATACTACTTTCACAGTGGTTAGAAATCCATCTAAACTAGAATGTAAAGAATAGATCTAATCAGCCAAATAGACCTAAAAGTAGCAATTAAAAATAGAAGATGCAGATGAACTGGAGATAAGTAGCTGCTTAGTGGTAATCTAGACAATGCATGAAAAGCGCTGCAAATCGGTTTAAATGTTAAATGGAAAAACGGAGAGCTTAAAATCTCTGGAACTCTGAAACTGCAGGAGCTGACTAACGAACCGATAAGCATTTTTGATATTCATGCAGTTTTCGGAGAGATTGCCCAAAGTAACCAATACTGGCATTTGAGAAGTCATACCTGCCAAGGAGCACAAACATCAGGATATTTCGTACTGCCACCCGACAGACAGAAAGCACCGAGATGGAAACGGCAACTCCTCTGATCCTGCTGTAGATCATTCCACTGCAGCGGACATATGGACTCTAGTGGCATCTCTAAAGGATCTGCAGGCCAAACTGCTCAAATCCGAGGTTAAGTTAAGTGAGACAAAAAAATTGAAGATACGATCCTGCATGAGATCATTACGTTATATCGCGGAGTGGATGGTATTGAGATGTTTGGTACAACAGACTATAATTTCATTACTGTTTAAAATAAAAATCAGAAAAGCATTCAACTCAACATCAATTAACCATGGTGTAGCTGTTGATTTTGCACTGTCGAATGAACGCGTCAAACACCCTGCCATGTTAGTACTCCGAGTGCCAGCTGGCAAAGGTGTGGGAATGTATGTCAGAGAGTTCGGTGGAGAATATGGCAGCGAAGAATATGAATTTCTGATGAAACGCGGCACGAAATATATAATAACGAAAGTAATTAGAGATGGCATATTGCCTGTTATCGAAGCGGTGGTGGTGAAATGAATATAGAATTACAAAAAGATCAGGATCCTGGGAGACGATTTGTTGACGGCGTCTCTTATGATGTACCAGATGAGGAAGTCACACTCATACTGGAAAGACTTGGATTTTTTTCCATGGAGGAATTTAAAGATTATGCGGACAGCATAGAAGAATGTGAATACAGGCAAGACTGCACGAAAGTCAAAAAAAGAGAGTGATGAGGAGCAGCCATTAGAAGAATGATCTGATGAATCTGCAGAGATCTCATCAAAGCAGATTTGCACTTGTTTGTACAAGCACTTTTTTCCCATCAAATACTGGGTATTTGCATCTTTGACTCCATTGCAGAGTGAGAACCTCTACACCGTATTAGTGGTAGAATGACAGTTGACTAATGGCCTCTGAAAGATCTCACTAAAACAATCCAGGAAGTGGAGCCGTTGTTAGACAACTCGCAGGCCAAAGAATAGCTAGATCAGAGTCCACGCTAATAGTCAACAGGAGCGAGATGCAGTTTGAAAGAATCCTCCTGGAAAGTACGGATATTACCGAAGCGGTCCGGGTGATCACCGAACTACTGAGATCTGTAACAGCATCAAGGCAAAAACTCCTGCAAATGGATTTGACAGCCCGGAAGATCTAAGCAGAGTTATCAAAGAAGAGGCACAGAAGTACTATGATTCGAAAGAGCACAAAACAACTGTGAGAGAATGGCTGTCACATCCAAACTGCCGGCATACAATCATATCCTGGAAGAGATGACCATTCATCAGATGGATCTGCCTAATTATGCTGATAATTGTTATACTTTACATTCTAGTTTAGATGGATTTCTAACTACACATTACACTGTAGACATGATTGAATTGATGTCATTTACATTCTAGTTTAGATGGATTTCTAACCAAAAGCAACTGCAAAGCATCTTATGCAGTACATCATTTACATTCTAGTTTAGATGGATTTCTAACTGCCTGCACGGAGGGCATGTTAAGCAGTATTTTCTGTATTTACATTCTAGTTTAGATGGATTTCTAACTTCTACAGTCTCCATGAATCGTCCGAACACTCAGAGCAATTTACATTCTAGTTTAGATGGATTTCTAACTCAATGCATGCGACTGCTCATAACCATACCAGGAAGGATTTACATTCTAGTTTAGATGGATTTCTAACTAAATGCCGTCAGGATGTCCTGAATTCTCAAGCTGTTATTTACATTCTAGTTTAGATGGATTTCTAACTGAGCTGATAATGGTTCTGCCGCCTTTCCCATATTAATTTACATTCTAGTTTAGATGGATTTCTAACTACACATTACACTGTAGACATGATTGAATTGATGTCATTTACATTCTAGTTTAGATGGATTTCTAACCAAAAGCAACTGCAAAGCATCTTATGCAGTACATCATTTACATTCTAGTTTAGATGGATTTCTAACTGCCTGCACGGAGGGCATGTTAAGCAGTATTTTCTGTATTTACATTCTAGTTTAGATGGATTTCTAACTTCTACAGTCTCCATGAATCGTCCGAACACTCAGAGCAATTTACATTCTAGTTTAGATGGATTTCTAACTCAATGCATGCGACTGCTCATAACCATACCAGGAAGGATTTACATTCTAGTTTAGATGGATTTCTAACTAATAGGCATGTATTCAGTCGCTTATTGTTCATCGAATTTACATTCTAGTTTAGATGGATTTCTAACTAATGATCTAACTCTTTCTCGGTAAGAAGAAGAGCATTTACATTCTAGTTTAGATGGATTTCTAACAAAGTTTCAACAACTCAAGAAGATCACCGCTAACTGCATTTACATTCTAGTTTAGATGGATTTCTAACCACTTGGGATAATTTCTATTTAGGAAGTATTTTTCAATTTACATTCTAGTTTAGATGGATTTCTAACCAGTACATTGATGCCGATGCTGATGTGGTTAGGCTGTATTTACATTCTAGTTTAGATGGATTTCTAACTAAAATGTTCGCGTTAAGCCGAGATACACCGACAATGATTTACATTCTAGTTTAGATGGATTTCTAACTTTGTAACTCGGGTCTTTTCTGATCGGGATGCCGTAATTTACATTCTAGTTTAGATGGATTTCTAACTCTATCGGAGGGAATGGAGCTGTCGGATAGGCTGTCATTTACATTCTAGTTTAGATGGATTTCTAACTGTAACAACAAATGACAACCAAAACGGAAGCTACACCATTTACATTCTAGTTTAGATGGATTTCTAACTATACGCTGAAGACGGAACTCAGTATCAGCTTGCTTCATTTACATTCTAGTTTAGATGGATTTCTAACCACCCATAATTAGTGCAACTGTAGGAGTATCTGAAAAAATTTACATTCTAGTTTAGATGGATTTCTAACCTCGGAGAGCATTATAACGCTACTCATATCTTTGAAATTTACATTCTAGTTTAGATGGATTTCTAACTGATATGAACCATTGAACCTGATCTAAGTCAACAGTAATTTACATTCTAGTTTAGATGGATTTCTAACCACATACCATCCAGCAAACTTGTATCCTTCTTTAAGATTTACATTCTAGTTTAGATGGATTTCTAACTATAAGCAATTGACGAAGGTTGATGATTTTCGAATGTATTTACATTCTAGTTTAGATGGATTTCTAACGGCGTCTACGAGTTCCAGACCGGCAGAGTATACGCATTTACATTCTAGTTTAGATGGATTTCTAACGTGCGTAATCTGGGTGACCCCGCCACTGCCGTGTTGCATTTACATTCTAGTTTAGATGGATTTCTAACGTGCGTAATCTGGGTGACCCCGCCACTGCCGTGTTGCATTTACATTCTAGTTTAGATGGATTTCTAACCTGAGCAACATAATCCATATAGGATGACTGAGGAACATTTACATTCTAGTTTAGATGGATTTCTAACCCTGGATCTCACATTGCCATCAGATTGTTCATGTTTATTTACATTCTAGTTTAGATGGATTTCTAACTCTTAAGCGGATTCTTCGACTTGTTCAAAACGCTTCTATTTACATTCTAGTTTAGATGGATTTCTAACTTAGGACTAAAAATATCCCTGACTCCAAAGAATTTCATTTACATTCTAGTTTAGATGGATTTCTAACCCGCAATTTTTCAACAATATTCCATTTTTTAGAGGATTGTTGTAGTATTTTTACATCGAGATGTCGTTTCATAGTAAATCTCAAGTGTTTTTACACTGATTTTCAATCAATCATGAGGGAAGTTAATAATCTTTTCTGTCGACCCTTAGACGTTTTTGCATAATACCCATCGACAGAATTTACAAAAATTGAGAGGTCTGATTGAGTTCTTTAGTCAAAAACTCCTTTTGCATCCAGACATCATTTCTCCCTTTAAATATGATGCATGAATCTCGATTACGTCTTAAATATCTTTTCAGTTCAAGTTTCAATTCCATTAACTGGGATTCTGATAATTCACCTTCAAAAACTGAGTTTTGTATATGTGTTAAATAGCGTTTACATATTTTGAAAACAGTTCTCAATACTCGTGCATCTTCTTTGTGCATGTCTTCATCAGATGAAAGGGATATGTCGTAAATTAGTACAAGGTACAATTTTACCACCAAATCCTAAATCCCTGATACTTTTGCTCTCCGATTAGGTGTTTAATTAGTTTATATGCCTCAAGTCTAATAAGATGTTTATATGAAACTGTTCTGTTCAAAGTTTTATGTTTTATGGTTGTTTGTAAACGTTTTTCAAATTCCTCAACTATCTTTTTTACACCTTTTTCTTTTATTCTTAAATACCCAATGTTATCATCAAAATCATCCACAGTTATCTGATTCTTATTTAACATTGAAAAGATCATTCTGTCGACGATTAATGGTTTAAAAATTTCAGAGATGTCCAGGCATAACGAAAAACGTTTAGTTCCTGGTTGGTGAAGGTAGCTAATAGTTGGATCAAGATATGTTTTATACAATTCTGATAAAATTTTTGTATATAAAAGTGAATTGCAATATGAAATCATCGTATTAATCATATTATCGGGTGGATTTCTTACTCTCTTTGTAAAATTTATTTCCTGATTTACTATCACATTGAATGCAGCATAATATTTTTGTCGTATGTTTCCTTCAATACCCATCAATTCTTCTATTGAGTTTACGTCTGAAATCATGTTTGATAGCTCTTCAATATAAATCATGTATGGCAGTAAGTCCTTATCTCTTTCTTCATAGTATCTTAGATTTCTATAGATATTATCTGCAGCAGAAAGAATGAATTCCTTAGCAATCTCCAATCGTTTAGCGTAATCAAGATAATGTTCTACTTGTTTAACTAGAATATTGCCGCTATTCATTGAATCCCTTGGACAAAAAGAACCGACGTAAAAATCATAATAATTAAACATGTGAACTGTAACTCTTTTTGATCCGAGAAATGAAAATAATGATGAATTGTAAGTCATTTCACCAAATATATACAGATCATACACGCGTTCAATTGGTATATCACTACAATTTCCATCACTTTTGATAAGTGTTAGACTATTATCTTTCCTATGAAGAGAGCCACTAGAAAATAAATAATATGATTGTTCCAAAGTATCATCTCACACAAAACAAAATTCAAAATATGCACATTTCTTACAAATTTTTGTCTTAGTTTTTGGAGGCAGATTTTGATCTACAATCTGAGTTATGTAACTAATCCGTTCTTCTATTTCGATGTACTTTTCGTCAGTCAGGAATACAGATTCTATATGATTTTCTTTTGGAATCCTAAGTTCACCATTTAGATCATTCATGCCTTTTTTCTTTAAGATATACAGATAGTAGTAAATCTGCTCCAACGCTGCTTCTTTCTCAGATGAGCTCTTTTTGACTTCATATATAATTTTATCTTTCAGTACGTCCACATTTGCATTTTCATCGATAAGAATGTGTTTTACATTTCTGCCATATGCATTTTCATCAATGATCTTTCCAATCTTGACGTTTTCATAATCCGATTCCATCGATATCCCATGAGCATATAACCATAATTTGCGCTCACATATGAAGCTGTATTGATACAGTGTACCTGAGATGTTTACCATTTTAACACATTTAAAGCTGATTGCTAAAATTTTCATTAAGCGGTTGAGTGGTTAATCCAATGCCTGTAATGCCTTTCTCATCAAAATCATATTTAACACCCACCCGATAGATCTTAACTGATGAATATATACTATCTTTATCTGGCTTCACTCCTTCTGGAAATATATTTGGATTTACAGAAATCGTGTATTGCATTAATTCATTGAGATGCTTCTGTCGTTCAGATGTTTTTGCATGTGGATTATCTATTACTGATTTTAATTCATCAATAATGCCATTATTTAGTAATTCAAGATATTGATCATCTGAAATAATCGTTATTGCTAGTATATCTCTAAACTTTTTAGAGGCTTCTTCTTTTGAAAAGTCTGAAAAGGCGAATTTTTCTAAAGCATTATATTCTCTGAGTAATTTTTTAAAATACTGAGTATTTTTTAATGATTCATGAGAATAAACATTCTCAACGTATGAAAGCTTTTCTTCTTCTGTAAAAAATTTGTTATTATATTGTTTTAAATGCTCAACGGACAGATTGTATATCTCTGGATCATATATGCTTGGAACACCGTTTCCTGTATCGAATATATGGATGTTTGGAGTTATTCCAGAATAATTCCTTTTTCTATAGCATCTCCCCAAACGTTGCAGTAAATTATCTGCTGGACACATCTCAGTATATAGTTCATCAAAATCGATATCGAGACTGGCTTCAACTATTTGGGTTGAAACCCAAATGCCATTTTCATTTCCTTCTGAAAATTTGAGTATTTTGGTTTCTAGCATATCACGATGCCTTTTTTGATATCTGCTATGAATCAAATGAGTGTTCTCACAATTCTGCCTTAAGTTTTGAAAAACTTCACATGCCTTACCAACAGTATTGCAAATAACTAAAATTTTTTTAGAGTTGCTATTTTTCAAGATCTGTAGATAATCAAAATCCTCTTGGGCATATGAAATCATATGACGTGTTTCATATGGACTTAAAAATGGTGTTGGTTTCTTATATTCTATCTCTGTCTTATCTTTTATCAAATACTCCAAGACTGGAGGAAATGTAGCTGTAACTATCGCAAACTTTCCTCCTAGATCATCTATGATCTTTAATCCAAATAAGATCTTAGCTAGAATGTCTGGGGAATATGATTGAATTTCATCAATTACAACCTTTGAATATTTCAAGGTTGCAGGAATCATTTCACATCCAAGGTATTTATACACGAATGTGAACAGCTGATCAACAGTACAGACAGTTAATGGATATGAGAAAAGTTTTGATCTCCGATATTTGGTGAGTGCGTCTGCATCAGTATCTTCCTGCATCAGCAGGGATAATGAGTCTGAATGAAGAAGAATGCTATTTTCATATCCATACCCTTCGCTTGAATCGTGTATACGTTCGTAGATGGCATTTATGGCTACTTTTAGTGGCAGTGTGTAAAATAACTTAGATCCCTTTCCCCATAATAAAGCAGCTTCTGTTTTACCAATTCCAGTAGATGCAACAACAATCATATTTTCATCAGAATGATTTTTCATTTCTTCTTGGACGGCTCTAAGTTTCCACTTTGATGTTAATTTTGATCCTACAATTTCATCATACCTTTGACCACTCTGAAGCGGATCCAATTCAATTGGTAAATCATCGTTTGAGCTAGCTACATAATCTAATCTATTTAGTATTCCTTTCACTACAGCATATCTTTCCCATTTATCTAACTCAATAAACATGCCCTTTTTGAAGACTTTAGATAAATAGCTATTTTGCAATTCATAATCTTTTTGAAATCTTGGATATATGTCTGTTTCTAAAGTTTTCAGTATATCTCCCTTTGAATAATCTTGCCGCGTATGGTGATAATATATAGCATTAATGATCGTTATTATCCATTCTTTGCCGAATTTATCAATCAATAATTTATGTGGTAAAAAAGCAGGGCTTAGATACCCATGTGGAATTTCTATATCATCATAAAATTCATCAAGCTTCTGATCGTGTAATGCTAGCTTTTCTAATTTTTTTAACAGTTTGTTTTGAAATTTATAATTTACTTTTCCATAATCATGATATTTTAAGGCTACGAATATGGCATGTTTTTCATTTTCTGAAAAGTATTCGCCGTAATAATGCATCAGTTTGTGAAAACACATCTCTATTTTATCCGTATGTTCCTTGATTGTTTGCTCAGGATTTGTTTTAGCTAGAAAGTCATCCACTAACATATGTAATCACATTATGCAAGGAACACTAAATCTTTTGATTGGTCTATATACATATTTTCAGAAGTCACTAGCGTATCTTTGCACGCATGATGAACTCTTACTGTTTCTACCCATGATCTAGTTTTTTTCTTTCCCCTTCCTGTGATCTTGAAAACCTTATTTATGCGATATATTGTTCCAACCAGATCCATATTTTCATCTAAATCAATGTATGAATCTGGGATGTACTCATCATGTGTTAAAATGCCCTCGGTACATTTTTCCAGATCAACAATTGATACGTCATTTATTATTGCAAGATCTTCATATCTGCCCAATGAAAGATACACAGGTGGGTTGATCAATGCATTGGCGATGGTATCGAGATTTGTCTCATCTTCTGGTGCAATATGAATGATTAATTCTACATCCGTAAGAAGTTCATAGCTTCGTGGAATAACACTAATTCCATCATATTTACCATCACCTGCATCAACTTTTTTCTGATGCCTGGTGGAGTCGTAGGCTATTCCAAACACATAGTTTGTAGCGTAATCACTTACCGTAGATGCATACGTTCCCTGAATTGATACTTTCATTGGATGATATGAGTCTTTAGACGTCCAACCGCATGCTGCATGTACCATACCGATTATGCTAGAGTAAGGTGGCAATGGATAGCTTTCTTTGATCATAAAGCTAGCTGGCTTTCTATAATTTGGCATTTGTTGAGTGATGTGAAGTTTTATTGCTTTAACCATAATAGCTCCTCACTTCATCCTGAAGCTTTGAAAATACGGCACTTATCGATTCTGCTTTAAGCTCTTTTACTATTTCCTCATCATTTGAAAAACTGTTGTTTAAATAGCCCACATGAGTATTTTCTTTAGAATCATTACATGATTCAACAACTTCTTTTAATCTAGATATATTCAGAGAATTCTTCGAGAGTGTACATCTTCCTTCAAAGTAGGGAGTCTTTCTATCAAAAACACCACCAATTACAAAAACAGGTGCCATGTTTTCTCTGCGTCCTTTTATGTCCCTAAATAAAAATTGAATTGTTTCTAAAAGTGTACACACTCTTTTTGCTTTTTCTTCAGGAGATAGGGATATTTTTCCGTCTTCACCAATGCGATCCAGATCTATAGAAACTGTATAACTATAGTTGGAATGATGGATTTCACTTTGCATTATACCATTTTGTAGATCTGCACGTTTGGCTAATCCCATATTGGTCATAAAATCAATATCACTTCTGAATGGTTCTAGTGATATAGCATTACTTAATCTTGCTGCAGCACTACGTATGTCTGCTCCACCAGCATCTTCTTCAGATTTGCTTCTAGTTTTCATATATCCAAAAAGATCTATTTCGGGGTAGTCTACAATTGTTGTAGATGGATCAAATTGAACAGTACCTTTATCGCTGTTCACAGGTGTATCATCCCATCCGGCTTGCTGAACTATGTTGTATCTTAAAGCTTGACGAGATATGTATGAATAGATGTTCCCATCACTTCTGCTCATTTTTTTCAGCATTGTGATATTTCCCATGCCTTCTCCATAATTTGCGCTTTCAGCTTCAAACACTACTGTAAGTGTTAACCCTTTTTTATTCACTGACATCACCCTCTTGTGCTTTCTTATATCCATCTGATTTTAATCCTAAAAGATATGCATATCCTATCGTTCTAAATTTTTCATCACTTTCAAAACATGAGAAAAATATGTCTGGAACAGGCTGACCGACGCTCGAGTATGAACGAATTAGCATATTCATAAATGCATCACGGTTACTCAGAGAAACTGCATTTAAAAATTGATATATTATCCCTTTTAGTTTATCGTCTCTCTCCGTTATTGAGACATCTCTTGTTAAACTTACACGCATTTCTTCGCCTTTCTTTTTAGCGATATATGCTTGCTTAGTATCGGTTTCCATTTTTTGACCACCTTGTGAATTTATTTGAATTATTAAAATCGAAAATAAATAGTTAGAGTTTGTTCCATCCCTTAACGAGATCTTTAACAATCTGGAAATGAAATTGTATAAATTCTGTCTCCTAATGATATGTTCAACGGTTGATTGGTAAATATTAATAAACTCGTCAGAATCTTTAACATACCAATTGCGGATATGATCTAATTCATTTTTACTACTAGATAATGTTTTAACAATCTGTTTATCAACCATATTCAATGAGTATCTTTTTGAATCTTTATGATTTTCTCGTACAATCACCTGTATATTATCCATGCGTTTCTGTATGCCAGATAACTCCAAATTTGTAAATTTATTGTATACCTTATACCAGACATTCTTATCAGTTTCATCGGTCCGATAAAACATCCCTTCAGAAAGACTTTGAAGATTTTTAACATCTATATTACTGTTTATAAAAATTGCATCAGATGCAGCATATGAAAAACCAAGTGGAACTAATGAATAAATAAATGCACACAAGGGGCACAAGTATGCATCTGCTACACAATTCCAATAATATGATTTTTTACGAGTTGTATCGTCTGTAACGTCCGACATAAATGATAAGGATGTTGTAGTTTTTGAAAGCCTTCCACAATCTATACAAGGCTTTGTTTTAGATTTTTCACATAACAAATCATCCAACAAAGGTTGAACGAAATAATTGTGATATGTTTGGGTGATGTCTTTCTTTGAATTTGATCTGTTCAGAAAGCTTACATCTCCCATAAACATATTAATTTTGGAGTATAGAATGTCTTTAAAAATTAAAACTTCTTTTACTTTTGGCTGATCTAAAAGACGACATAGTTCAGAATATAAATCTTTCTTGATTGCATAGTCTTTTTCTTTTTTGAACGATGTAATCATTTCAAGAGTTATATTTTCTACATCATTATAACTAGATAGTATTTCATAACCTGATTTGAAACTATCTGTTTCCAGCATCTTTGAAAATTCTTTAAATAATTCATTTACACTTTTAACCCATTTTTTATCGTCTGGGTTATACTCTTCAAATAATCTATTTACGGCATCTTGTTTTGACATTACACGAGTAAATTTAGTATCTTCACCTAAATAATATACAATAGATCTGACATATAAATCAGCGAGATTATGTTTCAATATGAAATTTTTTGATATGTAGAGATCTTGATTATCAATTATGTAATCTTTATTTTCTACACATCCAAGTTCATCATACTCATTGGCATATTCAAATAATCTAAGAAGTCCGACTACTCCCGCATTCAAGAGGAATCCATTCAATGTCACTTTTAAATAGTCTTTTTCATCCATAATATCACCGAGAAACTATCTCAAAATGACCGAAACCTTCACTACGCCTGCTGCCCATACCGCTTAGCAATAACTCATTGAGTACATCAGGATCTGATGTAATTTTATATATTCCTAAGGATGATCTAATATTAACTCCAAATGACGTTACAACTGTCTTTTTGGGCGATATTGGTTCAACATCAAGATATGCATTTTTTCCAAGTCTATTTGCAGTTATTGTATTGAGACAATCGCTGAATTCATCATCTTCAAAAATATAATACCTATCTACTTCACCTGCATTGTGTTTTCTTACAACCAGTGGACTTAAAAATCGAATAGTAATTGTATTTTCTGTGATTTTAGGAACTGGTTTTATCTTCAGATATTGAAGTGCCATGTAATTTCCATTTGCAATTGGATACGGATTTTGCATATCTTTTCTAAATGCATTATATAATAAGAGCGTATCAAAATCATTTGAAGATGAAAAAGTCACCCAAAAACGAGAATTTCCTAATTCTATATTATCGCTCTGAAACTTTGCTTTCGGTAATGCAATAGAAAATGTGAATGATTTTTGTATGGTTCCGCCTGTACCATATAAATCATGATAAATTTTAGGATAATATTCACTCAATACATGTTTGACATAACTTACAATAAGCGGCCTATAATCCTTCGGCAGATTATTCTTATGTAACGCAAATGATAAATCAATAGTCATGCGGCTACCTCAAAGGATGGTACATCTCATGGTGTACCAAATAATATCTTTATATCAACACACTATATCACTAAGGTGATATATAAACATAATACTAAATTTATATCCCTATTACTTCCTTCTCAAAATCTTATCAGATTTATCGAATTCTTCATCACTTTTGGAGAGCCTTTCAAGGTTAAGCTTGGCGCTTGCATAATGCTGATCGGCAGCTAACTTGTACAATCGTGCAGCTTCTTCAAGATCCTTAGAGACGCCCTCGCCGAATTCGTACATCAAGGCTAGATTATTCTGAGCTCTTGCAGATCCCTGCTCGGCAGATTTTCTGTATAACTCAGCGGCAATCTCGTAGTTCTGTTCTACACCTTCACCGCGGTCATACATCAGACCTAAGTTGGTTTGAGCGTCAATGCTTCCCTGTTCTGCAGCCATGGTAAACCATTTCACAGCTTCCTCATAACTCTGAGGTGCTCCTCTGCCCAGTCTGTATAAAACTCCGAGATTGTTCTGCGCTGTGGCATCTCCCTGATCAGCAGCAAGCTTGTACCACTCAATGGCTTCTTCATAGTCTTCGCTGACGCCCATGCCGCTGTGGTAAAAGTATCCCATGCTGAGCTGTGCTTTGACGTGATTTTGTTTTGCTGCCAGCTTATACCAGTGCAGGGCTTTCTTGTAACTTTTAGCCACACCGTCTCCCGTTTCATACGCATATGCAGCCTGAAACTGTGCCTCGGCATCTCCGCCTTTGGCGGTCTTCAGCAGAAGATTAAAATCATCCATTGAACAGTCATCATCGCAAGGCAGTTAAAAGCTTGCTTTGAAATTAATCTGCGTAGACTGCTAAGTCTGCTGCGCTTCTGCCTTCTTCAAACTCACTCAAATAAAGCTGCCTGCAGAGTCTGATCTCTTTAAACATCCTCTGTGCCTCGCATTTGTCGCAGTAGACTTTCCAGCATCCCCGGCAGAGATAGTTTCTGCCCTTGTTTTCTATGAAGCCTTTAACATCTTCCAGAGGGTAGCCTAAAAACAGCCCGATTTCATGCGGCACTCCCTCGGCGGCAATTTTTCTCTGCAGGCTTGATAAAACCGACTTTAAATCTCCGCAGTCATAGCCTGAACTGCAGAGAAACTTACAGATCTCTTCTTTTTTAATGTAATCATGCAGCATTTTCGGCCTGTAAACATATACAAGTGCTCTTCCTGAAGAGATGTTCAAAAGCCTGAGGCAGATGCCTTTTCTGTTTAAAATCGAATTTAAAGCACGTACATTTGCCGCTAAAGAGAGTGTATCGTCAGATGGACAGGTGAATAAACTGCCCGGTTTGATATTCGCTAATGTAGGCGAGCAGTGCCTGACTAAACATCTCTCAAGATAGCTCTCTGATTCTGCCATCCTAATTTAGGTATACCTAAATAGTTTAAATAATTATCCTGAAAAAAGATTACTTTTCCGCTGCGGATATCTTATCCAGATTCACACAGATCTTTTCTGCCAGGGCGGCCGCGTCAGCAGCTATGCTGTTTAGTTCATCATCAAGCACAGAATCCTCACTTAAAACATCTGCAGCGTCATGCAGAGTCTCAGAAACAGAAGACATCATGCTTATGATTTCATTTCTGGCCTTCTCAAGCACTTCAGATCTGAGCTGGTGCAGCCTTTCGATAATCTCCTCAGGAATGCCTTCATTGCTTACAAAAATAATATTGTCCAGATTTTCTCCTAACTTAAATTCCACATTGAAGCTGTTGTCTTCAGTCCCGAATCCTATGTGCATAATCCTGAATGATCGCAGAGAATAGAAGACTTTCCGCTGCAGATTATCACATTTCGGCTATGTGTACTGCAGTGTATATATAGTACAAGTACATTAAGCACGCAGGGAGAAGATGGATATTATCATCAGCAATCGGTCAGGCAAACCCATCTATGAGCAGATTACTGCGCAGGTAAAATCTGCTATCATGAGCGGCGAGCTTCAGCCTGGTGATCCGCTTCCTTCTATGAGAGCTCTCGCTAAATCGCTGCATATCAGCGTGATAACCACTCAGCGCGCTTATGAAGACCTTCAGAGAGACGGCTTCATCGACACGATTACAGGCCGCGGCAGTTTCGTTGCTGTTCAAAATAAAGACATCATTCAGGAAGAACAGCTGCGCAACGCCGAAAACCGCCTTCAGGAAGCAGCTGAGATCGGAAGAACCCATGGGATCAGTCTTGAGAAGTTGATAGAAATTCTGACTATATTCTATTCGGAGGAAGAATAATGGACAACATATTGGAAGTCAAAAATCTGACAAAGAACTACAATGACTTCTGTCTTGATCACGTTAGTTTTTCAGTGCCGGGCGGTTCGATAATGGGCCTCATAGGAGAAAACGGCGCCGGCAAAACTACCACAATCAAAGCGATTCTTGAATTGATCTCTATTGATGAGGGATCAGTAACAATATTCGGCACTGATTACAAGACAAATGAGAAACTGATAAAAAGCCGGATCGGCGTGGTATTCGATGACTGTAATTTCCACCAGTACATGAATGCCGATAAAGTTTCCAAGGTCATGAGCAGCCTGCATCCCGACTGGAACGACGCACTGTTCAGAAAGTATCTTCGGGACTTCGATGTGTCTGAGAATAAAACAGTAAAAGAAATGTCCCGCGGAATGAAAGTCAAGTTCAGCATAGCCGCTGCCTTGGCCCACAAGCCAAAGCTTCTGATTCTTGACGAGTCCACAAGTGGTTTAGATCCGGTTTCAAGAGATGAGATCTTAGACATATTTCTGGAGTTCATTCAGGATGAAGATCATTCTGTTTTGGTCTCGTCTCATATCACCAGTGATCTGGACAAGATAGCTGATTACATCACATTCATTCACAACGGCAGAGTCGCTTTAAGCAAGTCTAAAGATGAAATAATCTACAGCTACGGGATACTAAAGTGCAAAAGCAGCCAGTTTGATCAGATTGACAAAAATGACATTGTTGCCTATATCAAGAAAGACTTCGGCTATGAAATATTGATAAAAGATAAAGAAAAAATAATGCCGAAATACCGGGATTTTATAGTTGACAGTGTCAACATCGAAGATATCATGCTGTTCTACGCAAGAGGTGAGGTCTTATGCACGGCTTGATCCAGAAGGACCTGTACAGTCTGAAAGGGAGCTTTAAGTCGATACTGCTGATTATGATCATATTCGGAGTCATCTTCATTCCGCAGGCCGGCGGTGTTTCTTTTATTGCTGTTACAGTCTTCATGATGTCATCTCTTGTGATCTCCACTATCAGCATGGATGACTTTGTGAAATGGGACAAATATGCTCTTACACTGCCTCTAAATAGAAAAGACATTGTGAAAAGCAAATATGAGCTTCTGCTCCTGCTTAGCATCACAGGTGCGGTTGTCGGCTTGGCTGTTACAGCTGTATATAATTTAATTGTAAACCAGGCATCGGTAGAAGAAATCCTGATGATGGGAATTATGATGGTAGCCGTATCGATTGCCCTGCTTGGCATAGTGATGCCTGTAATCTATAAATTTGGAGTAGAGAGAGCCCGCATTCTGATGATGATATGCATATTCCTGCCCATCGTGCTGATATTAGGTTTGGTGTATGCTGCAGAGAATTTAGGCATTAACCTACCTGAAGTAAGCAATCTACTGCTTGTCGTCACGACTATAATCATCTCTGCTGCGGTGCTCCTGCTGTCTTACTTTGTCTCATTGAAAATCTATTCAAAAACTGATCTGTAACTGCCGTTTACGCGGCAGGTTTTATTTTTTATTCGGGTTCCGTTTGATTCTCAGCATATTCATGAAATCTTCAAACATTGATGTGTCATGAGGTGTAAACATTATCCACTTTCCGTCATGATATGTTTTTGATGCATCATAGCTGCTCAGAACTTCATCGGAATAATTATTGCGGTGAGCTTCGAATTTATCTCTTTCAGACTTCCCGAAAATTACCATGAAGCCTATACAGCTTTCTCTTGCGTACAGGGCACACAGAGTCTTCCTCCTCGCCGGTATTTACACTCATATTCCCATATCTTGCCTCCGCTGTTCCAGACGCACTCCACATTATAGTTTTCTTCAATCATCTCTTGCAGTTCTGTCCACACGGGATACGACTGTTCTCCGACGAGAGTTTTTAGTTCCTTATCTCAGGAATATTGATCGGCATGCGCGTTCTCAAATACTGCTCTGTAAATTACATGTTGCGTTGCCGAACTTCATGTCGTTTAAATGACATTATATACGTTATTTGATACTCAGCCATACACTCCATCTCATTAATAAACAGTAAGATTTTATATTAAACATTAATTGGCGGTATGGTGGCTATACTCATATGGATACTTTTAATTATAGCTGGTCTGCTGGAACCATGTTGGGTTATAGCGTTAGAAAAATCGAATAAACTGAAGAACCTGAAATGGACGCTGGTGACCGCTGTCACAATGTTCGGCAGCTTATTCTTCCTGTCTCTGGTTATGAAAGAAATTCCTGTAGGTATGGCTTATGCGATCTGGACAGGAATAGGCGCCATCGGAACGCTGGTGGGCGGCATGATTCTTTACAAAGAGCCTGTCACTTACCTACGCATCATGTTCATCCTGTTCATTGTCATCGGTATTGTCGGCATACATTTGACGGCGGGGCTTTAAATGTCAAACATTCCAAGTAAAAAACTTTCGTGGGCATATCTGACGATCGGAGGAATCTTTGAGACCGTCTGGGCGGTATCAATGAAATTCTCTGAAGGATTTACACACGTGCCGTATACGATTGTCACTGTCGTATTCATCCTCATCAGTCTGGTGTTTCTGTCCAAAGGAATGGACGGCGGGATTCCCGTCGGTACTGCATATGCAGTCTGGGTCGGCATAGGTGCTGTCGGAGCTGTAATTGCCGGAATAGTGCTGCTCGGCGATCCAGTAAATGTTGTCCAAGTCTTGTTTATAATGCTGATCATTGCCGGCATCGTCGGCCTTGAGCTCACCAGCGGCAAGAAAGAAGAAGCTTCATCAGGCAAGTAAATTACACGTATGCAGAATTAAATCCAAAGTAATATTAATCTAAAAATAGATGCACTGCTGATGAAACGAATTGCACCGAGCAGAGAAATGTCCGGAATAACTTTCATATTCGCAGTGCTGATACTTATATTCGGTATATTCGTTTTAAGTTCTGCACCAGGCGGCGCGGGTTTCTTTGGCGTGATATTCATACTTGCCGGAGTATTCATTGTAATTTATCATCTCAACAATGCTGTCGGCAAGAAGCGCTTCCCACTGTATGACGTTATAGACGGCAATGATGGTGACAACAGAAAATATCCATTTGACAACAATTATGAATCCAACACATCTCAAAAAGTATACTGCCCGTGGTGCGGAGAAATGTTGGATAATTCAGATTACAAGTTCTGCCCGAAATGCGGCAGACGCATGTGATGTAAGACAAAAATCAGGACTCCAACGTTTCTGCAGTCCCGTACTCTTCATTTTTGATTATCGTTTTTAAGCACACTAAAGCAATCCAGACTAAAATAACAATAATTGCAAATGCTTCCAGGAATGGAAATGTCTGTGTAATAGCAATGATAACCACCGCGGCGATCAGAACCGCAGTTACTGCTGCAGATACAGCATCTTTATGAAGTAAATCTAAGACTAATCTGATGATTGCAGAGATTGCAACAGCAATAAATAAAGAATATGCACATAAGTTATGAGGCCATCCGAGATCCTCCGTAAATGTTCCCACGCCGATTAAGAACATTCCGGCCAGCGCAATGAGAACGTAACTTACCCTGTCTAACATCAAGCGGTTGAAATGTGCAGTTAAAATGCCGTAAATGTAAATGATCACCCCGGCGGCGGCGCATCCGTAATTGAAAAAATACTGTGCGTTTGTATCAGAGACGCCGAGATCGCTTACCATGTTTTCCCCGAAAACCCATGTTCCGTCTGAGATTATCGCACATATCCAGCATATTGAAAATACTGCTATTCCGAGAAGCCCGATTGTTGCTGTCTTTTCATTATTGGACGTTAAGTGCACGTCTCCTGTATCAGCGTCTTTCAATATTTTATTTTCTGCAGTGTACAGAATAAAAATAAACGATTAAAATGTAAAAATATGAAGGGGTTTGATTAGGCTTTCAGCCTATTGTGTTGCGGGTCCTGTCGTTAAGCTCCCCGATCTTCCCTTTATTCCAGCCGCGGGTTTTAGAGAAGAATCCCGTTACGCGGGTCATTCCCTCAATGTCTGGCGAGCCGCATACCGGACATGATTGTTTCAACCCGCGGACAGTTTTTCCGCAGCTGAGACAGGATGTGAACTCCGGGCTGAAAGCTATCTGGGCATTCTGCGTATTCTGGAAGGTCTTGACGACGAAAGCAGCAATACTCTCAGCCAGCGGTTTTGACTCTCCCAGCCATACATGAGTGAGTGCTCCGGCATCAATCAGTGGATGGAACCTCCCTTCCTGCTTTACCCTGTCGATAGCAGAGATCTTTGCCCCTACGTTCATGTAAGTTGAATTTGTGTAATAGACTTCGCCTTTTGACTTATTTCCTCTGACGACTGTCGGGGACTGCAGAGGGAAATATTTCATATCCAGCTTTGCAAAGCGGTATGCTGTTGATTCTGCAGGTGTCTGTTCGAGAGGCATTTTGAGTCCGTACTCAGCTCCGATTCTCTCTGCTTCCTTTTTCATGTGTGCTATGACTTTAAGACCGAACATAGTAGCGTCTTTAGACTGATGCATTTCTTCCCCGGTGTGATACTGCACCATTTCGTTGAGTCCCACCATACCTACTAAGAATGAAGATTTGTGAATACGGTAGTAAGACTCTCCGTCAAGATTCATGGTCAGCAGCGACAGCGGGCCGTTCTTGCCCATGTTGAACAGCTGAGTGATGAATTCCCTCTTCTGAATGTGTGCCTTAGCTACCATTTCTAAGCGGTCTGTCAGTATCTCAAACAGTCTGGAATCGCTCTGATTCGCCTCATAGGCTGCACGCGGCAGGTTGATTGTAACATTCTGCATTGCAGAGTATCTCATCTTCCAGGGTGTTTTAGCGTCATCCAGATCGTTCTGTTCTAATTTGAATGACAATCTGCAGCATTCTGAGATTTTAGCAGTATTTCCCCTGTCAAACACAAAATAAGTGTTTCCTTTTTCAGATGCGACTCTGGAGATCTTTTCTAAGAATTCTTCATGGCCGTCAGTCTTGAAGAATTTCTCAGTCATGTGAACTTCCGGTTTCGGGAAGAAAAATGGTCTGCCCATGGCATCTCCGCCCATATACACATCAAAGAGAGCGTTGACAAATCTCTGAGAATCTTCTATATAATCTTCATAGTTCAAGCCGGTGAATTTTCCTCCAGGACCTATTGCCGGGACGCCGACAAAGTGGTCGGGAACTTCCCAGTATAAGTTAAGATCTGAGAATATAGACTGTCCGCCTCTGGCTACGGCCTGCTGGGCAAACTCGTATATCAATATCTGTGCCAGCTGCCTCATGCGGTCATCATCCACATCACCGAGGTACGGCGCCAGAAAGAGGTTGAAAGCATCCCAGCCGATGGCTCCGGAGAAGTGCCCCTGAAGAGCTGCTGAGAATTTAACAATCTGTTCTATAAGAACCTCAGGATGCTTGGCCGGTTTAGCTATAGACAATGCGTTCGGCAGATTCAATCCGAATTTCTTTACATATTCGATAGACTGTCCGGAACAATACGGCCTGTCGATCATACCCAGATCATGAAGGTGAATGTCACCTTTCATATGTGCATCAGCAAGATCCTGAGTGAATACTTCTAAAAGGGCGAATTCTTTCTTTATGTTTTCAGCAAGAGTCAGATTTGTAGCTTCGGGTCCGTGCGGAACGTTGGCATTTTCCTTATTTGGACACATGATAATTTGTCTTGCATCGTAAAGCGGGACTCCCAGCCTAGTGTGCTGTTTGCGCACTGATGATAATCCATATTCAACGAGCTTAGCATTTGTAAGCTCCCTGATCAAAGGTGCTGTTATAACTTCTATATTGAGCTCTCCGATCATCTTCTCTACTTCACGGGATACGATCAATGCAGCATCCTCGCTGATTGTAGTTTCTCTCATCAAAGCGTCATAAATCCTCGACTTATCCCACGCTTTGAGCTCTTCATCGGATGTTCTTACGAATAGAGTTAGTTCAGTGGATTCTTTGTTGTCAGAATAATTAACTCTGGTTTGTCCTGCTGCTTTCATAACGTTGCCCTCTTAATGATGAAACCGCTCTGATATTTTGGATACTTAGATTAGAATATGATTTCTAATCATGTAATGCGCAGGCAAGCTCACCATGTGATTTTTAGAAATGAAGCCTTGCTATTTGAAAGAAATTAAAACAAAGTTTGTTAACTAAGGAATAGATATAATTACCTTATTGTTTACCTGGTTATTTATTCAACCAGATAACATATAGCAGAAAAATCATCTGGGTGCATCAACAACATTGAAAATATAATCCGACAAAATAACAAGTAGGCTGTGAAGAAAAATAAAAAACCGAGCCGGATAAAGCTCAGTTCTAGGGTTTTTAAGACTCCTCCTTTATCCTAATGGCGATCTCTTTACCAAAGTCAAAGCACCTTTGTTTTGCAGAAGCATCCGGTACATATTGAACTTCCAAAGTCTCAAAGGGCATGTCCAATCCCCCATCTTTCATGACATTCTGCAGATCTTTGACTGCTCCTCCTGCCCATCCGAATGATCCGAATGCCGCTCCGATTCTTCCTTTAGGTCTCAAACCTTTCATATAAACCGCCATGTCCGCCACTGTAGGAAACATGTTATTGTTGAGTGTCGGAGTTCCAACAATGATCGCTCGTGAAGTTAAGATGCGCGCCATTGCCTCGCTGCGGTCTGTTTCTGAAAGTTTTATAATTTCCACAGTTACACCTTCTGAGGCAATGCCTTCGGCAATCTCTTTTGCCATTATCCCAGTGCTTCCCCACATGCTGTCGTAGATTATAAGCGCCTTCTGAAGTGTTTTGTTGGATGCCCACTGTGAATAAAGAGAGATGATTTTGTCTAAATCAGTTCTCCAGATCACTCCGTGTGACGTTGCTAAGATCTTGATATTAAGATCCTTTGCTTTTTCAAGAGTCTTTATCACTCTAGCACTGAACGGAGTTATGATGTTTGCATAATATTTTTGAGCTTCTTGGTAGAGCACATCCTGATCTACTTCATCATTAAACCTTTTAGAAACTGCATAATGCTGCCCGAATGCATCCATACTGAACAAGAGTCCGTCTTCAGGAATATATGTAAACATGGAGTCCGGCCAGTGAAGCATCGGAGTATCTATAAATTTAAGAGTCTTGGAACCGCATTTTATCTCCTGCCCGTCTTTGACTTCTTCAGTTCTCAAATCCGGAAAATGCATTTTCAGGCCCTCGACTCCTTTTTTGGATGCTAAAATGGTTGCACCTGTAACTGCCTGCAGTTCGGGAAGACATCCAGAATGGTCCATTTCTGTATGGTTTGATATGATTACATCAATGTCTTTTGGATCTATGATGCTGCTTATGCGTTCCAGAAATTCGTTCAGAAACGGCTTCTTCACAGTATCCACCAGGATATTCTTGTCACCAGTGATCAGATATGCGTTGTATGTAGTTCCTCTGGGGGTGTGGTAGCCGTGGAAGTTTCTTACGTTCCAGTCGATTGCTCCTACCCAGTAGACCCCGTCAATGATCTTTTCACCATTCATATTTACACCTGTTTTTTATGATGCCGATCTAAGCTATATATGCTTAATCTTAACGCCGAATTGCACCTCATATCATCAAGCATGAATGAGTTGATGATCTGGTAATACATTATTAGATCTTATTTTAAAAAATAATTTTTTATATATACGTTTCAAACAACAGATTCATCATACTAATGCATATCAAATAGGCTTAAATCATGTAAATGCAAACAATAGGAGTTTTATAACTGGCTTCTAAGGATAATTCATAGTTATCTGCTCATCTACAAACTCTTTTTTTTATTTTTATATTACATTAAACTATTTACTGAGGTGAAGTAATGGGTGAATTCGAAACCGAAACAAAAGAATTGTTTGATGCAATGGTAGCATACAACAAAGCCAACCTCCTGGCAACAGTTGACAAAGCCAGAAAGGCAGGTATGGACCCATTGGAAATTATTGGAGTCCTAGGAACTGGAATGACGGAAGTTGGTGTCCGTTTTGAAAGGGGTAAGCTATTCTTACCACATGTTTTGAGTGCAGCTGATGCAATGACTGCTGCTGTTAAGGTCTTGGAGGCAGATCTGCCAAAAGAACAGGCTAGCAGCAAGATTGCAAGCGTGGTTATGGGTACAGTAGAAGGAGATGTCCATGATATTGGAAAATCAATCGTTTCCACCCTCCTTCAATGCGCTGGATTTGATGTACATGACTTAGGGAGAGATGTGCCGATTTCAAAGTTCATTAATGAGATCAAAAACGGCTGCACCATGATTGGAATGTCCTCATTGATGACCACATCTATGGTAGTCCAAAGAGAAGCTATTGAAAAGCTGAAAGAAGAAGGATTGCGCGACAGTGTTAAGGTTATGGTAGGAGGAGCTCCAGCTACTCAGGCATGGGCAGACAAAATCGGCGCAGATGGATATGGAGAAAATGCAAACGACGCCGTTCAGGTTGCATTAGCTCTTGTAAAAAAATGAGGTGAAAATTATGGCAGAATACCCAATCAGAAGGGGAGATGGTAAAAGACTATACCTCAGCCGTCAACAGATTTTAGACGACATTAATGAAGGTATAGCCGATGCCGCAGATATCGGATCAATACCGAACTTAACCTCTGATGATATTGATTTCCTTCTGGAAATTTTAATTGATTCAAACAGGTCTGTCGGTGTTGAAGTAGGTAAGGAAGTCGTCCTGACATATGATATCGGACAGATCGACCTTGAAGGAGATACTGGTAACAGCGGTCTAGGTATACCAATAAGCAGGCTGAGCGGTGCACTGACGCATGAAAGGGCAATGGGTGCTGATACTTTTGAACTGGCACATGCTGATTACAGCATAAAACCAGTCAAGCCGATCATCGCCAACGAAATGCAGGCTATGGAAACCGCACAGAACAATCTCGTAGTTCCATATTTCTATGGTGCCATGCCAAACATGGGACTGTATTACAGCCCAGATGGACCCTACGGAAACCCAGCTGACCTTATGAGAGAATTCAAGATCCAGGAAGCACGAGAATCCTGTGAAGCTGCTGTAGAGCACCTGGCCAGAGATATCCACTTTGTATCTACAAAGATCATGTCTGCTGGTGCAGATGGATTTGACTTTGATACAACTGCTTCTGCAGGAGACGGTGACTTTGTGGCCACTCTCAAGGGAGTCGAGATGCTGAGGAAAGAATGTCCTGAAGCATATATCAACCTGGGAATGTCCGGAGAGCTCGTTCTCGGTATCCACGGAGAACTTGAATATGACGGCCAAATCGTTGCTGGTCTCTGCCCACATCAGCAGGTAAAGCTTGCTGCAAAGGCTGGAGCCAATGTATTTGGTCCTGTTGTGAACACAAATACCGGAAAGAGTCTCGCTTGGAACTTAGCCCGTGCTCTTACATTTATCAAAGAATGCGTCAAAGAATCTTCGATACCATGCCATGCAAACATGGGTATGGGAGTCGGAGGAATACCAATGACTGAGACGCCATCTCTTGATGCAATTACACGCTGCAGTAAAGCTATGGTCGAAATTGCTGGCGTCGACGGTATATAGGTTGGGGTCGGCGACCCCGCCGGCATGGCTCTTCCACACTATGTTAGCTCTGGTATGGGGGGCATTAGGACAGCAGGCGACCTTGTCGCCAGGATGGAATATTCCAAAGGCATGAAAATTGCTGAAGCAAAAGAGTATGTAGCCAAGAAGCTCGGAGTATCCTCAATTGATCTGGCTGATGAATACGTCATGAAAGATCTGAGAGAAGAACTCGGTCTCGGTGTAGTTACAGCAATCCCCGGAGTTCCAAAGGGAATCGCTGCTAAACTGAACATTGAGAGGCTGCTTGATACAAAGATCAACTGCTGCGAGCAATTCCGCAAGATGGGAAAGATCTAAACCTAAATCTGAACAATGCCAGATGTCTGGATGGATCATATCATTACATCTGAAAATGATTACATGATTCCTCCTGGTCTGTCCAGATCTTTCTGGCTCCCGTTCAATGATTTAGAACAATTTGGAATATTAATCAGCGTAAGCTGATGACATGCAAATAAACAATAATTAGTAGAGAAAAGAAAAGAGGTGACTAAATGAGTAAGCATTACTACCCAGGAAAAAACATCCTGGAAGGTGTAAAGCTGGATCTCTATACTGAAGACAGTCTGAGAGCCATCGATTACGCCACAATGGAAGTTTTGCAAAACCCAGGTATTCAGGTATCTGATGACGAGGCTTTGCAGCTCTTCAAAAACGCAGGATGCGACGTAAACGAAAAGACAAAAATGGTAAAGATACCACAGCATCTGGTAAAGCATGCTCTTTCCACAGCTCCATCAAGATTCGAGTTGTACGGAAGAGAAAAGAAGAACAAGCTTGTTCAGGAACACAAGGGAAAAGTCCACTGGACTTGCTTCGGAACGGGTATCCAGGTATGCCACTACAAAGGACCCGGCCAGTATCAGACAATTGATTCCACTGATGCCGACCTCGCAAATGTAGCTAAAATGGTTGACTGGGCAGACAATGTAGATTACTTCTCATTAGCTGTATCTGCTCGTGACTGGGCTGGAAAAGGAAAGGAAGATGTCCACGAAATGTACACTTCCGTAACGAACACAACCAAGCACTTCCATCATATTGACCCTGTTGGAGAGAACGTAGAATACTACTTCGAACTGGCAAAGGCAATCTACGGTGGAAACGAAGAGGAAGCAAGAAAGAAGCCTCTCGTATCTATGCTTGTTTGCCCCACAAGCCCGTTAGAATTAAGCAGCAACGCTTGTCAGGTTATCATCAAAGGGGCCCGCCTCGGCATACCGACAAACGTCTTGAGCATGGCAATGTCTGGTGGATCTGCTCCAATTTACTTGGCAGGAACACTCGTTACTCACAATGCTGAAGTTTTAGCTGGAATAGTACTGTCACAGTTAGCTGTTCCAGGAGCTAAAGTTTGGTATGGTAGCTCAACCACAACCTTTGACATCAAGAGGGGAACAGCACCTGTTGGATCCCCTGAACTCGGAATGATCAGCGCATCAGTCGCAAAGTTAGGTCAATACTACGGATTGCCAACTTTTGTGGCCGGCATATAGGCTGACGCCAAGGTACCTGATGTACAGGCAGGACACGAGAAGACTCTTACAACAATTCTTCCCGCTCTTGCTGGTGCTAACACCATTTATGGTGCAGGTATGTTGGAACTTGGCATGACATTCTCAATGGAACAGTTAGTGATTGATAACGACATCATTTCAATGGTCAAGAAAGTGATGCAGGGCATTCCGGTAAACGAAGAGACTCTCGGAGTAGAGTCTATCCAGAAAGTCGGTGTTGGAAACAACTTCCTGAGCCACAAAACCACAATGGCAAACATCGATCTCCCATCCGATCCCAGCATTATCAACAGGGATATGCTCGGAGACTGGGTAAATGCTGGACGCAAGAGTCTGGATGTTGTAGCTCACGAAAAAGTTTTACAGATTATGGCTGACCATGTTGTATCTCCAATCGATGCTGACATACTCAAAGATATGCAGGCTATCGTCGACAAGGGAGACAAGGCATTCAGAGGCCAACTATAAGGAGGATAATAAATGTCTAATGAAGAAATAATAGAAAAGGCCAGAAATGCAGTCTTGGAATACGACGCAGACTCCGCAGTTGAAGCTGCAGAGGAAGCAATCAAAGCGGGAATGAACCCTGTTGATGTTATCGCTAACGGTTTCACAAAAGCAATGAATGAGATCGCAGCAAAATACGAAGCAAAACAGTTATTCCTCCCCCATGTCGTGGCTGCATCTGATGCAATGACCGCGGGTATCGATGTTCTAAATCCATACCTCGAAAAGATGGGCGTTGCAGAAGGATCTGGACTAGGCACAATTGTGATCGGAACGATTGAAGGAGACATTCACTCAATTGGAAAAGACATTGTGGCAATTATGCTCAAAATCGCTGGATACAATGTAATCAACCTGGGACGTGACGTTCCAGTCAAAGACTTCATTGAGGAAGCTAAAAAGCATAATGCTAATGTGATTGGATCTTCAGCTTTGATGACAAGTACAATGGTCAACCAGATCAGGATCGAAGAGCTTCTGAAAGAAGACAGTGTCCGTGATAAATTCAAAACTATGGTTGGCGGAGCACCTGTTACCCAAGATTGGGCAGACAAGATCGGTGCTGACATCTATGCTGAAAATGCATCAGACAGTGTCAATAAATTAAAAGCAGCGTTGAACTGAGACCTTCTTTCAAATTCTGGCCATTTGAAAGAATGACCAGAATTATTTTTATTTTTTCATATTGAAAATAATATGGGGGAGAACACATGATGGAAGTAGATACGGAAAGTAGTTCAGGCTCTGAGCCTTTGGCACAAGCTGATTTGGAAACTGCACGTAAACTTGAGCATAAAAAGCGTGTCCGTCTTGGATACATGATGGCTCTGTTTTGTGCAGTCTTCTGGGGATTGTGGTATGTACCAGGAGAAGCCGTATGGGTCATAAATCCATTTGATAAGCTCAATGCAGCAATAGCAGTTACGGACGGAGATGCCCTTGCAACTGTCATTACATCTGTGTTGATTACTGGATTAAATGCCTTATTTGTAATTATTGCATTATTAGTATGGAACGGCGCTCTGGGAAAACTACGTGAAATGGGAAGAACAGTTAGACAGATGCGTCATTGCACAAAATGGTTCTTTTTAGCATCAATATTCGGCGGACCTTTTGCAGTTTTAGGATCATTCCTTGCTATGGGTTTTGTAGGTGCCGCCTTTGCCGCAGTGGCAGGATTAATGTATCCAGTTGTTGGTACGATACTTTCACATTTTACAGGACAGAAAGTTTCCAAAAGAGCAATTCTGGGAATTTTAGCCATTGTATTAGGTGGTATAACAGTATATGCCGGCGGTCTTATTGACGATCTAGCCAATGGCGGCGGATCTGTCTGGGGATATGTCGGCGGAATAATGGCTGCTATCGGCTGGGGAACAGAAGGAGTCATTGCAAGCAAAGGACTAGATGTTGCAGAACCTGACATTGGAATTACACTCAGGTTTGTTGGTGAAGGAATTATTTGGTGGGTAATAGCACTTCCACTGTTAGCTATACTTGGATACCCAGTATTCACATACGCAGCTCAGATTCTCGACCCACTCACAATCGGCGTCCTTATTATGCTTGGAATAACATTTGGTTTCTGTTATGTAACATGGTACAAATCATTTACATTAATTGGAGTCAACAGGGGACAGGGAATAGGAAATCTATACGGCATCTGTGCTGTGATCTTCATATTCCTGTTCATGGGAGAAGCTCCGGACTGGACGATCATTCTTGGAGGAATACTCTGTGTAGCAGGCAGCTTAATAATGTTTACCGAAGGAAGCCTTGAATTAGAGTCGTTAAAGACTGATGATGTCATAAACAACGAATCTTCAAGCAAAAAACATCCAAAAGCGGCTAGCACACAGGGTGATGCAAGTAAAAAAGGCAAGACTGCATCTAAAACTCATCTGAGGCCTATTAAATTCAGAATTTTAGAACTCTATTCGGATGGAGAAGAGCATTGGAATTCAGAAGTTGTAAAAATAATTCAATCCGAATACGGGATGAATACTGGATATGGCAGGGATTCCATTAATTTTGATATTATTGAACTTGCCGCAGGCGGTCTGCTTAAAGAAGTTAGTGTCACACAAGACGATGCTTCATACAAAGCGGGAGCTCTGCTTCACAAGTACAGAATTACAGAATTTGGAAAAAACCAGCCATGTTTAGCAAGTAACTAATGGAGGTGTAAAAGATGCAAACTGAGATCGCACAAGCCGCATATGATGCTTGTTTCGCTAACGGGCTGCTTCCACACTCTGACATAGCTTTCATTATAGTTATGATTGCAGTCAGTTTGCTTGGAATCTGGCAGGCTAGGACAATGGTGAAAAACTTCTAACATGGGAGGCATATAAATGTCCGAATGTGAGAATGAATCTACCTTACGCCGCACAATAGACTGGAAACAAGGACTGTTGATTGCATTGGGCGTACCCATACTTATCTTGCCGTCTATAGGCTATTCGGCAAGCTATCTATGGGCATTTTCTATTGCTCTCTGGGGAATATCAGTTATTCAGGGTTTCCTCCAAAACAGTGCGTTTGCAGAAATGGTTACGGCGTTTCCTAATGCATCTGGATTGGCAGGTTGTGCTCAAGAAGTATTCACCGATAGAAAGAATAAATCAAAATATGACCGGGGCAAGTTTATAGGTGGATTCTGTGCCTGGAGTTACTGGTTTGCATGGACTCCAGTAGTTGCAATATTTACCATGACTATTGATACATATCTTCAAGGATTTGTACCAGCCCTGAGTGATGTAAATTCTTTAGCACTTAATCTGATAATCGGAGCTGTAATCATAATTGCAATGATCGTGATTGGAGCACGCGGATTGTCCGGCGGTGCAAAGATAGGGCTCATCTTAGCGCTTATCACTCTTGTACCCTTGGTAATTATCCTCGTAGCACCGTTCATCACTGGGGACTTCCATGCAAGCAACATAACATCATCTTGGTTCCCTGCAGGATGGAGCTGGAGCGGACTAGACTTGGCAGTATTCTTTGGATTGATGGGTATGGCTCAATGGAGCGCCTGTGCGTGGGAAACAGCTGCTGTTTACGGTCCAGAATATAAAAAACCAAGTTCAGATGTTCCAAAAGCACTGTTCTCTTGCGGAATCATATGTTTGATTCTGTATCTGCTAACCCAAACTTCAGTCATAGGAACATTAGGTGTGGACGGAGTCGTTAACGCACCTCTTGACCCGCTGTATCCTCTTGCACTTATGACATTTGGTGATATCGGATCCACAATACTGTTAATCTTACTGATCGGTGCAATGATTCTGATCATCCAGACGGGATTCTTAGGATCATCCAGAACACTTTACTCAATGGCTCTGGAAGGCAACTTCCCGAAACAGTTTGTAAAAACTAATGACAAAGGCATGCCTGTAAGGGCAATGATCTTTGTTGGAGTGTTCAACATGTTCCTGATCCTGCTGGGAAATCCAGTAGCAGTATTGGCCGCTTCATCAATGGGATATGCCATTGCAGTATCTATCGCTCTGATGGCATACGTAAAATCAAAGAGGGATCCAGAGATTAAAAAACTGGAAAGGCCGTTTAAAGCACCTCGTGGATGGAAATACCTTGCAGCCGCAATGGTAGTTTACGAGCTTGTAATATTACTGCCATGTCTCGTATACCTCAATTCTCTGGATTACGGTTCAATGTCTACTATCGTGGGTGCAGTTGTTCTTTTGGCATTCATACCAATATGGATAGTTACACAGAACATGATACGGAAAAACAAGGCAGAGCCTAAGTTAGACGAGCCTGCAGATGATGAAATAAAAAATGCATCATAATTTGAATGCAAACAACAAATTTCTGCATTAGCAGAAATTAAACCTTTTTTCTATTTTTATTGATTAGTTGTTTAAATAAAAAAAATAAAAGGAAAGGGTTTAAGGAGGATATCATTTATTGATTATCTTCAAGCAGTTCCTGGCCCAGGTGCGTCGGCATTTGCAGGATCTTCATCCAGCTTTGTTTGGATATATTTTTGATTTGGATCCTCTGATTTTATGAAGTCTGCATCATCCGAGAAGAGCATGTCGTCAGTCATCTTTCCTCTTGTGAAGCGCACAACAAGTCCGACTACTGCACCGAGTACAAGTACGATTACAGCTACGCATATTGCAGCAACTGCATTTACAAGCTCTCCTGTTATCACAACCACAGACAAAGCACCTATCCATCCGCCTACGCCATGCAGGTTATGGACACCCATCACATCCACTGCACCCATCTTCTTACAAAGCCACGGTTGTAAGTAAACAAATGCAAGAGCTGATATGGCGCCTGCGACCAGACCTACTACCAATGCACCCCACTGATTTACTAGAAGCAGCGGAGAACCAATAGCTACCGGTCCTGCCAGCATGGCATAAGTATAGATCAACGGATTGACCTTCTTCTGAGTTATTTCTAATATGATATATGTCGTAATCATTGATCCTATTCCAGACATATAGCATGTGACGAGACCCCATGTAACCTGATCTGCAGGAAGCAGAGATGTTACAAATGACGGCCATAGGATGAATAGAAGCATACTTGCCAACCATACAAACGTCACGCTATGCGTAGTTGTATACATCGGTTCTTTGAACGCTCTTTTCTCCCGCAATGCTAATAGAACTCCTAAACCAAAGTATGCAGCACACATATGCACCATTATCGATCCGCCTGGATCTGTAACAGTTCCGATGCCTAGGTCATTCAGATATGGCGCGGCTGTTAAGAACCACTCGACAAATGCATAAATCGGAGCAAATAATACTCCTACCAGCAAGTATTGCCACATTTTAATGGTTCCTAAGAATACACCAATTCCAATCACTACCGTGATTGAGCAGATCACACCCCGGATCATTAATGACTGATCCCATATGTCAGCTCCAAAGTAGAACTGCTGGATAGCCATATATGATAAAAAGCTGCCTGCTGTAACGAGTAATGTAGCTAAAGCCACACCCCACTCGAACTTCCTAATAAATATCATCAAAAATGCAACTAGCATTAACATGAACCATATGTCCATATTCTTGGAGTATCGGCTCATCTCGTCATCTGTGAATGACTGGTCAGAAGTTCCCTCTGAGCCAGATGGAGTGAGCATTTCCTCTCCTGAAGATAATGCTATATCCGGATTTGCAGCTGCGTCGTCTTCAAGACTGCTTGTCGGTACCAAAGTGATACACAATAACGCCAAACAGGCTACGACAAGGATAGCTGCCGCTACTTTCTTTCTACCCACATTCATCTAAATCTCTCCCGCAACATAAAAAAAATAAAAAAAATGGGTTTAGGAAAGCAATGTAGGATAACTATGAATTATCCTTACATCGGAAGTCCAAGGTCCCTGAGTTTTGCTACGGCACCGTTGTATATCTGTATATACTCATCAGTGGGTATAACATTCTTGACGTCGTAGCATTCCTGGAAGCGTTTTCCAGCAGGAGCTTTGGTATAGTTCTGCTCGTATTCACTTACCAGTTTCTCAAGGATCTCATTGACTTCAGAGACTTTCATTCCGCATGTTGCCATAGCGGCTTCTCCCATGATTCTTGCTTCCATACCAGTGGTCTTGTCCTGAACAACACCCTTGGCGGCAGCTGAACCAGACAGAAGTTCACGTCCGCTTGCGGTATCAGACATTGCCTGAGCTGCAGTCTCAAGAAGACACATCTCTGTGCAAGGTCCAGCGATTGTGTAGTACTGATTTGCAAGTAACAGATCTGTGTTGGCATCTATGGCTGCTGCAGCGTGGGCAGCTACCTGTAAAGTCTCTCTTGATGTTGTGATACCCCACCTGATGTGGATTGGACCATCTAAGTGGAAGTTTCCTCCAAAGAGTGTGAAGGATGCAAGAGTTGTAGCAATGTCGCAAATTGCTGTTTCTTCAATTCCGCCACAATATCCACCAAAGATAGGCATCTGTTCGATCATGATGGTGTTACCCTGAGCCTGCCATCCAGCAAGCATGTTGAGTCCTGCCATATCTATCTTCAGTTCGTTCAGCTGTGAGCACTCATGGCTTTCACATGGCCTCATGGCGTAATCTCCGGCGAGACGTCCCGCTGCGGACAGCGGTGTCTCAGGGCCCTATATAGCCATATATGGACGGTTAGCCCTGACTCTGGCTTCCTTTACCGCCCTCAGTTCAGCCAATGTGGCTTTGATTTCCCAAGGTGTGTTTGTTGTTGCAGGGTGTCCTTCTATTGTAGCCATTACACCATTTACGAGTGTATCGACTGTAGCCTCCTGAGCGTAACTTTGCATTACTTGGATAAATACTTCCTCAGAAACTGGAGCACCTGTTGGTCCTCCCTGAATGATTGGCTTTGTAGAAGAGTTTCCCTTCCTTGGTTCAAAGCGAGCAGCGTCACGATATTCTCCTAAGAGTAATTTTTTAGGAGTCTTTTTAATGCCTTCTTTGATTTCATCTTCGGTTACATATAATACTCTACCCATATCAGCGTTGTAAAATCCGCTGGTAATGAGCATTTCCATACCTGCCTGGAATAACCTGTTTTTGAGGTCTTTGTCTTCAGGTATGATCTCTTTACCGAATTTGATGTTGTATTTCTCTTTCATTGCAGTTGCGTTTGTTGGAATTGTGACGTAATCCCAATCACTTTCCGCGACTTTTTGTCCTTTCAAAAATCTCTCATATGTATCATATATTGAGATTGGTCTGGCTGCCATTTAGTTCACCCCTTGATTAACTTAGTGACCAGTTCTACTGCTTCTGCTCCAGACGGGCAATACATATCTCCACCGATACTCTCAACCCACTCTGCACTAGCTGGAGCTCCACCGAAAATGGTCTTTACGCTCACATTTTCTTCCTTGATGAGGTCAACAATGTCCTTCTGAACCACTACTGTGGTTGTCATTAATGCAGATGCACCAACAACATCGGCCTTGTTTTCCTTTACAGCTTCTAAGAACTTTTCAGGTGCTACATCTCTTCCAATGTCTACTACATTGAATCCGGCACCTTTCAGCATGGCTGCTACTACATTCTTTCCGATTTCATGAATGTCACCCAGAACTGTAGCTAAAACTACGGTACCACGTGAGCTTGTAGATCCCTTCACCATTACAGGTTCGAAAACTTCCAATGCCTTTTCCATGGCCTTAGAAGCTGCTAAAACCTGTGGGAGGAAGATCTTTGCTTCATCGAAAAGTTTGCTGATTGTTTCCATGCCTTTTCCTAGACCGTTTTCCACTGCATCACCAGGGTCTATTCCGGCATCCAAAGCTTCTTTTGCTGCTGTTTCAGCAAGCTTGACGTCCCAAGTCTCAATTGATTTCTTGAGACTTGCCATTATTTCTTCTTTGCTGCTCATCTAGACACTTCCATTGTTCTAGTATAAAACGTTTATATGATCATTTACATTCTACTATATAAAGTAGTAAGTTCAATTAGAAACATTTAAATATAATGAAATAAGAGCTTATATACACCAACAATTAGTTTTAAATATTAGTTATTGAGCCATGGGGGTAATTAGGGAAATCTTTAAATAATATACAAAAGTTTCAGATTCTGTGTGAGGAAATGAACTCGTCAACTATACGATTCAAAAACATATCTCATTTTGGAAATAACTCTGAATTTGAGATGGCTTCTCACTCCTCTTATATACACCCTATACAAGATGAGAATCATTTCCTCATGAGAAGTCCTGCTGTTCGATCATATCCCCCTACGATTGAATACAGGGAAGTGAACTGCCCTGAGATTCTGCGCCTCAGGGCATCACTTAACCGCAATGTGGAGTGTTGGTCCGGGACCACCAGGCCTCTACAGCCACGGCAGCCGGGTTCAACTCCCGGGCACTTCGCCATTAATTTTGATGATATACTTCTAACGGAGGCCTCTTAAACATGCCGGTCGAATGGACAGCTTCTCAAAAACAGAGGCTAAAAGAATTGGGAATACCTGCTGAAGCAGATAGAACATTTGATAGTACAGAAGAAAGGGAAGAGGTGTTTAAGAATATCACTTCCGAACATCTGTCCAAAGTAAGGAAAGATATCAGGCATATGCTGGATTATCCAGAAAGGCATCAATTGTCACAGATTGAATCTATCCTTGCTCAAGCTTTGGTTGATAATGGTTTCATTGAAGTAAAAACTCCCAGTATAATTTCCCGCAGCGCGTTGGAAAAGATGGGTATCGACAGATCTCATCCGCTGCATGAACAGGTATTTTGGTTAGATGAAAAACGTTGCCTCCGGCCCATGCTTGCGCCTAATCTATACTTCATGATGAGGCACATGTATAGGTACAGCAAAGGCCCGCTGAGGCTCTTTGAAATCGGATCTTGTTTTAGAAAAGAATCAAAAGGATCCAACCACTTAGAAGAATTTACAATGCTGAACCTTGTAGAGATGGCGCCGGATAATGACCCGGCTGACCAGCTTTTGATGCATATTAAAACAATAATGGATGCTGTTGGACTGGAATACAGCCTTGTAGAATGCGAATCGGATGTCTATGTTAAAACTCTTGATGTAGAGATAGACGGAGTGGAAGTAGCATCTGGTGCTGTAGGGCCGCACAAATTAGATCCAGCTCATGGAATAACTCAGCCTTGGGCAGGAGTAGGATTTGGATTAGAACGCCTTTCCATGATGAAGTATGGAATGGATAACATCAAAAAGTCTGGCCGCAGCCTAATCTATCTCAGAGGAGTCAGACTGGATATATAGGAGGCAGCGCATGAAAGATGCAGATATAATACCCATACTTCAGAAATCACTGGATGGCCAGGATCTAACTGTTACGGAAATAGAAGTCTTGCTTGCTGCAGAAGATCAGAACTCTGTAGCACAGCTGTTTGAAGCAGCTAGAACTGTTAAAACTCAATATTTTAGAAATAAAGTTTTTCTTTACGGTTTTGTATATTTTTCAACGCACTGCCGTAATAATTGTTCATTTTGTTTTTACAGAAATTCAAATAGAGACAGCGTAAGGTATAGAAAAACAGATGAAGAAATTCTGGAACTTGCGACTTCTCTGGAGGATTCAGGAGTTCATGTGATTGATCTCACCATGGGTGAAGATCCTCTGATACATAATGACAATCACTACAACAGGCTTACTGACTTAGTGAAAATGGTGAATGATGCAGTGGATATTCCGCTTATGGTTTCACCAGGCGCAATTCCTCAGCATCTGTTCCCGGCATTAAAGGAAAATGGTGCAGACTGGATTGCATGTTATCAGGAAACTCACAATATCGAATTATTCAAAAAACTGCGGCCAGATCAGGATTATGATTTTAGGCTCAATCAGAAAAAATGGGCCGATAAATACGGGCTTCTCGCAGAAGAAGGGATAATGGTAGGCGTGGGAGAGTCTGTAAAAGACAGGGCAAATTCAATTGATGTTATGAGAGAATTAAATGTAAATCAAGTACGAGCAATGAGTTTTGTTCCGCAGGATAACACACCGATGTCTATCAACTCACCGTCCCCGTTCATTGAAGAACTGAAAGCAATTGCAGTGATGAGACTTGTGCATCCAAGAAATCTCATACCTGCCAGCTTAGACGTGGAAGGCGTGGCTGGATTAAAGACCAGACTGGCCGCAGGAGCAAATGTAATCACCTCCATCATCCCTCCGTGTAAAGGTCTTGCCGGAGTAGCACAGCATGAACTTGACATTGATGACGGCGGAAGGTCTGTAGAGCAGATTGAAGCGATTCTAGATGATATTGATGTTAAAACGGCAGATAAATACGAATATATCAGCCTCATAGAAAGTTGGAAAAGCAGCAAAAAAGCGGGGGTTTCTCTGTGAAATTGGGAGTAATAGGAGGCCTTCTGCAGGGAATGGAGGCCGTGTATCTTGCAAAAAAAGCAGGGTATGAAACTCTCGTGATAGACCGCAATGAAAAAGCACCAGCTATATCGCTGGCAGATAGTTCAGAGATATTGGATATTAATTTAGAAAAATCAAAAGCCAAAAGGATATTCGACGACTGCGATGCTGTAATGCCGGCAAATGAGAATATTGAAACTCTGATTTCTGTCTCTGAAATCGCCAGAGAAGTTGATGCTGATCTGCTCTTTGATCTTAACGCATATAATATTTCATCATCAAAAATACTGTCAAACAGCCTAATGAACAAGCTTAAAATTCCCATGCCGAAACCATGGCCCGAGTGCGGTTTTCCAGTAATTGTAAAACCATCAGGCCAGAGCGGAAGCGTAGGGGTAAGAAAAGCATACAGCACAGAAGATGTAAATTCTGCAGTGAATACAATTCATGAAATGGGTGACAAAGAAGTTATACAGGAATTTGCAGACGGCCCCAACATATCAATAGAAGTTATTGGAGACGGAACCCACGCAAAATCCATGATTCTGACAGAAGTGGTTCTGGATGACAAATATGATTGCAAAATGGTCCGCTGCCCCATGCAAAGTATGGATCCGGACATCTTAGACTCATTTTCAAGATGTGGCGAATCAATTGCCGAAGCTCTCAGCTTAAAAGGAATCATGGATGTAGAGGCAATTTATTCAAAGAAAGGGTTGAGAGTACTGGAGATAGATGCTAGAATACCAAGCCAGACTCCAGCTGCAGTCGTGAATGCCACCGGTGTAAATCTCATCAAACATCTGGTTGAGGCTGTGAAAGGGAACCTTTCTGAACCTCGGCCTGCTGAAGGATCGGCAATATACGAACATTTGATTTTTGAAAATGGAATTCTGAGATCCTGCGGAGAAAAAGTGTTCGCTGGAGTTGAAAAACCCAGAATCGAATACGGTCTCTTCGGATCATCAGAAATGATAACGGACTATGAACCTGGAAAAAATCGCTGGCATGCAACAATGATCACGAACGGAAAAACGCCAGAAGACACATGGAACAAGCGTCAAAAATGCATTGAATGCATTTTAAAAGAAAACAATATTAAGCAATATTTAGACCCAGCACCGGAGGTGATAACATTACCCGCTTAACACCAGAAATGATAAAACATGTACCGTATGCATCGGTGGAAAGAGACAGAGCCCTCATATCATCAATAGGCACAGACATGAGGGGATTGGCATACGAAGCTGTGGGTGTAATGCCCGACAGTATGCCGTTGGAAGACTATTCCGCCGCTGTTGTCCCGGTTACAAGCGGAAAAGGCGTTACACCTGGATTTACAGAGTCGGTCTGTTCCATTCTGCAGCATCTCGGTATGAAATCATTCATTACCCAAAGAACAGACATCGCCGGGCTGTCGGATGCGCTGGCGGCCAAAGCGGACATTGTCTTCATGGCTGATGATGCTGAGTTCATAGCACTCAACACACATACAAGCACATTTTCAGACAATACACGCTCCACTGCTCTGGGGTATTTCACCGCACTTAAAATTGCAACCAACGGGCTTCAGGGAAAAGAAGTGCTGCTTATAGGAGCAGGAAGAGTCGGTGATAAAATGGCTGACATGCTGGAAACAGAGGAAGCAAAAGTTACAATTACCGACATTGATCCTTTAAAATCGAGGGCGCTGCAGAAGAAACATGTTGATTTTAAAGTGTGTGATGATTTGGAAAAAGCTGTAAAAAATTCCACATTAATTCTGAATGCTTCACCTGGAAAAATACCTGGAGACTGGATAAACGAGGGAACTATCGTGTCTTCCCCGGGAATGCCTTATTCCTTTGATGAAGAAGGGCTTAAAAAAATGAAGATTCTGATTCATGACCCGCTGCAGATAGGCGTGTCTGTCATGGCTGTATGGAGTGCCAGTCTATCTCTGTATGAGCTTCCGATACCTGTTGAAAGCCCTGTCTGTGCGGAAGTGATTCTGTGACTGAATATTCAATAGCCTTAGATATCGGAACAAGCGGCTTCAGGGCTCAGGCGATAAAAAGAGAAAACAATGAAGTCGTATCTACTGCTATAACTACAAGGCATCCGGTACCCGGAGCCAATGTGATAGATCATGTAAACTTCGCTATGGATGCCGGTCCCGACGTCTGTAACAGGCTGATAATTGATACAATCAATAATCTTCTTCCCTTGCTGCAGATAGATTTAGAGTGCGTAACCAAAATGGCTGTCTGCGGAAACCCTTTTCAGTTATCACTTTTTCAAAATATTGAGATCCGCGATTTAGCATACGCAGGAAAAAACCGTCTGGAGGAGCTTAAAATTGTTCCTCCGAAAAGAGAAGGCGAAATCGTTCATGCGTCTGATCTGGGATTAGCCAACATGAAAAATGCCTCGGTGGTCATTCCGCCTGCAGTAAGCCATGAAATCGGCGCCGACGCCATAGCAATGATGCTGATGACAGACGCTCTGAAACAGGATGAGCCGTGTATGGTGATAGATTACGGAACCAACGCGGAAATGGCGCTGATTGTTGACGGGGAAGTTTATACCGGATCTGCAGCAGCCGGTCCAGCTCTTGAGGGACAGCAGATTGAGATGGGGATGCTGGCCGCTCCCGGCACCCTTTCGGAAGTGAATCTCGCAGAAAACGGATGGGAGTCTTGGGTTCTTGACGATGAATACTTACCAGTAAATGGAGACGTTGTGAATCCCCAAGATGGAAAAATCGTTTCACAAGGTCCAGCACACGGATGCGCCAAAGGAATCACCGGCACAGGGGTAATAGCTGCATTGGACTGCGGAATATCCAGCGATCTGGTCAAAATGCCTAAGATCTCTACACCTGACGAAAGACTGCATCTGCAGGATAAAATTTCCATAGGAGAAAGGGATGTCTCGGAAGCTGGAAAGGCCATTGGTGCACTGAGAGCCGGTTATCTTACACTGATGAGAGAAGTTGACCTCTGGGTAGAAGATGTTCCAATCTTCTTTATGTCTGGTGCATCTGGATTGTATGTAGATGCTAAAAAAGCCCAGCGCGTAGGAATGGTTTCTCCTGGATCAAAGAAGATCATTCAGTTTGGAAACACATCTCTGGCAATGGCCAGGGAAATCGCTACCGGAAAAATTGAATTGGACGAATTGAAAGAGTTCGCAAAAAAACTGAAAGCCAAACACTGCATGTTTGCAACATCTGAGACTTTCAAGAATCTCTATTCAATCGAACTGTCTCTCTGGACATATGGAATGCCGATGAGCTCATACAACGACATGCTGGACATATATAATCTGCCTCATCTTCCCATGGAAATCTCTGAACCTCAGGTAGAGAGGAAAATGAAAAGAGACATTCCAGAGCTGGGAGACTTTGGCATGGCGGTTCTGGAAAACCCAGGTACGCTGATCACTAAAGAGCTGATTGGCTGCGTGAGATGCGACAAATGCATTGAGGTATGTCCAGAAAAAGCTCTGGTTATCGATGAAAGCGGTACCAACCCTACTGCAGTCATCAGGTCGGATTTGTGCGACGGCGCGGCCTGCAAAAGATGCGAGCTTTCATGTCCTAGTCATGCTATGTCCCTGAAAAATATGGGAGTTTGTAGGAGATGACAGAAAGAGGAAAATCTAAACATTTTACAAATTCTTCTTTTATATCCAGCATATAGATAGAAGGAACAAAACGGCAGGGGGATTGTGATGGATACTAAGGGGGAAGTACTCCAGATGTTAAAAAAGGCCGTGGAAACCTGGGATATGGAATTAGTCCATGAAGCATCGCAGAATGCACTGTCTCTGGGAATCACGCCTTACGAAGCTATTGAAAAAGGCTTGGGAAAGGGAATGGTAAACATAAGCGAGAGGTTTAACGAAGGGCTTATTTTCTTACCTCAGGTGCTGGCGGCATCTAAGGCAATGGAAGAAGGAATGGCAGTCTTCGAACCTTTCATAGGCAAAGACTCTCCTCACACCACGAAAGGAAACATAGTTATCGGAACGGTGCAGGGAGACGTCCACGAAATAGGAAAACATGTCGTATGTGCTTTCTTGCGGGGGGCAGGATACAGTGTTTTTGATCTCGGGAGAGATGTGCCGCCTGATGATTTTCTAGAAGCGGCTAAAGAGAAAAATGCCAGCGTCGTTGCTGCATCTGCGCTTATGACGACCACATTGATCGGCCAGAAAAAGATTGTAAAGTGTCTTAAGGAGGAAGAGCTGAATATCAAGACGCTTTTCGGAGGAGCCTGCTGCACCAGAAAATGGGTTGAAAGCATAGGCGGAGACGAATACTGCTCTTGCGGATCAGAAGTAGTAGAATGCGTGGACAGGATGTTAAAATTCAATAAAGGAGATTGATTATATTGGTGGCTGAGAAGGCCTTAACAGTCTATGATGCATTTCTTAGATCTGAAAAAGGTCCAAAAATCACAGAAAATGTTTGGGACAATAATGTAATACCGGTAACAGCGGTTGAGCTGAAGGAAAAGTATGAGATTGACTTTGGCAACAAATTCATTCCTACTGATCCTGACTTAAAGGAGCGTCTCTTCCGCGCCGGAATAGAAATGCTTGTGACCGTGGGCATTCTCAATGTAGACACCGGCCGGGCCATAATGGTTACCGAAGAAGAAATAAGAGCGGGAATCAGAGCAGCTCCGAAACGTATCCAGTTAGGCGATAACAAAGACGCCGTGATTCTGGAGCCGAGAAGAAGTGCATCCAGAAAAAAACCGATAATACAAGGCGGTCCGACAGGAGCTACAGTCTCTGAAGATATTTTCGTTCCGATGATCCAGAGCTATGCTCAGGAACCGATTGTAGATACGATCGTCAGCGGTGTGATGTCTACTGTTGACGGTATTCCTGCAGCTACAAACACGCCTTTTGAAGTCAAAGCAACTCTTGCTGAGATAAGGGCGGTAAGGGAAGCGTGCAGCAGGGTTGGAAGACCTTACCTCAGCATATAGGGACCTGAGACCCCGCTGTCCGCAGCGGGACGTCTCGCCGGAGATTATGCATGTGGACTAAGACCATGCGACAGCCACGAAGTATCTCAGTTGAATGAGCTTAAAATAGACAACTCCTCGCTGAATATGATTTCGGGATGGCTTCACAACGGCAATGTGATAATGGTAGAGCAGATGCCGATCTTTGGAGGCTACATCGGAGGTGTTGAAGAAACAGCAATCTGCGATATTGCTACAACTCTTGCATCATTCACGCTTCTGAATGCCAGCTACCATCTTGACGGGGCGATTCATATCAGATGGGGCATCACAACCTCAAGAGAGACTCTGCAGATAGCAGGCCATGTGGCATCTACACTGGATTCATATACCGACCTGCTGCTTGCCAACCAATACTATCCGATTGCCGGGCCGTGTACAGAGATGTGCCTTCTGGAGATCGCGGCCCAGGCAATGCTGGATACCGTCAGCGGCAGGGAGCTAGTCTCAGGCTGTGCTTCCGCGAAAGGTGTGTCTGAAGATTATACCACCGGAATGGAAGCTAGAATGATGGGTGAAGTGGCCACAGCCTCAGCCGGCATGGACCCCGAGGATGTTAATGACATACTGAACCGCTTAGTCAAAAAATACGAACGGCAGTATCTCACAGCTCCGCAGGGAAGAACTTTCCAAGAGTGTTACAACGTCCGCAAGATTGTTCCCACAAAAGAGTATCTCAAAGTGTATGAAACTTCAACAGAGATACTGACAGAATTAGGTCTGGATATGAGTTCCATATCCGACTGAATTTTTTTATAACCATTATTTTTAGTGATACTGCTGGAATTTATAAGTTATACCTGATGCACAGCTCAATGTCTCATGTTTGAGAGAAAAAGATGTCTGTGGATGGCCGATGACTTCCGATGCTCCAACTGCAAAGCGCGCCGGATCCGCCTGGATGTGCTGAAGATAAAAGATTATGAAGTCTGCAATCCTGACAAAGACTACGGAGAATGCGAGTTTTATCTGGAAAAACCAACGCCTCCTGAAAAGTGAGATTATGAAAGAATCTCTTGAAGCTGTAGAAAAGGATCTGCTGTCTAAAAAAGACTGCTCGGAGCACATCAGCCTGATAGAGCAGTGCCTGGAATGCTGTGACGCGTCCGTAAGAAAAAAAGCCTCATGGTTCCTCGCAAAAATGGGGCAGAATAAAACTCAGAATGCTGATGTTTACGAACTCCTTCTGAAACTGGCCTGCGATAATGATTTTGAAATAAGAGAGAACGTGCTCTGGGGGATTGGAGAGATCAGCGGAGCAGGCATCGGCGATGAAAGGTCTATTCCGGTAATCTGCTATAGCTTGTCTGACGAAAATCCGCGAATCAGAGGTATGGCGGCTTGGGCGGCAGAACGCATTATGTCCCGCCTGAAACTGTTCAGCGACGAGCTTGCTCAGAAACTGAATGAACTTAACGACGATCCGTCGCCGTATGTCAGGAAGAGTATCTCTTTCGCAGAGGAATATTTGAAAAAGAAAATATGAGGTTATGAAGACTGCTTCAAGCCCCATACCATGAATACCGACTCTTCAACAATAATTTCTTCCGGAGTCATGTCAGCTATGGCTTCAGAACTGCAGCTCCTCAGCACCATGCGGTTTGCCGGAGCATGAATGTTACAGCCTTCAATATCATATGATATCTCTTTCACGCTGCCAAGTGAGGTTCCTGAAGCCTTGGAGATCACTTCCGCCTTGTGCCTGGCATCCTCGGCAGCCAGTTTAAGAAGATCATCCCTCATAGAATCCCTGTCGGCCAGAGTGAAGCTTATAGATAATTCAGGAGAAACGTTGCTGCATGAGATTGAAGATACTGCCTTAGAGAGCAGGTCCAGATCCAGCGGGAATTTTACATTGATCGTCTGGCTGTACACGTAGCCGGTGAACTCTCTTACCTGCGTACAGTCGTCTTTTCTGACATAGTCATACTTGGCGTCAATGGAAACGGCTCCGGTTTTCAAATCATCTGTGCTGAATCCAGCAGAAGCCAGCGAAGCTGTCAGGTTCTCCAGCTTTGCATTGGCTTCATCCATCATCAAGCTGTAGTCTTTGTTTTCAGCCTTTAACTCTAAAGTTAACTGTATCTGATCAGGTTTTACTGACATCCTGCCTACTCCTTTTACGGCAATCGATGGTTTAGTCATTGAATCTCACAGTGCACACATATTTTGAGGCTTAAATAGTGATTGGAAGTGCAATAGGCTTTTAACTGAATTTCTCGATAAACCGCTGAAAGATATGCAGCGGCTTCTAATGGGAAATGAGTGCATAGCGCTGGGAGCAATCCATGCTGGAGTAAAGTGCGTATGCGGTTATCCAGGTACACCTTCTACAGAAATTTTAGAAACTGTAGTGAAAGAGAACCCCGGAGATATCTACATAGAATGGTCCGTTAATGAGAAGGCGGCTGTAGAAGTAGCTGCCGGCGCCTCATATTCTGGACTGCGGACCCTGGTCACTATGAAGCAGGTGGGGCTGAATGCATGTTCAGATCCAGTCATGTGCCTTGCGTATATCGGCATAAAGGGCGGAATGGTGATTGTCGTTGCGGATGATCCGGGCCCGATATCGTCGCAGACGGAGCAGGATACCAGGCATTACGCCGGTTTCTCTAAGCTTCCCATATTCGACCCGTCCACTCCAGACGAAGCATATGAGATGATTGAAGATGCATATGAGTACTCTGAAAAATACAGAACTCCGGTGATTTTCAGACCCACTACCAGGATCTGCCACGGCTATTCTTCTGTTGATTTAAAGCAGAAGAGGAAATACCTCGAGGCGGAAGGTTTCATAAAAAATCCCAAATGGGCTATTTTCCCCAAGCTGTCATATCAAAACCATATCGCACTGGAAGAAAAGATTCCACAGATGGGTGAAGACTTTTCATCATACAGATTCAATGAAACCAGCGGAAGCGGTGCAGTAGGGGTTGCATCGTCCGGTATAGGATATGCTTACTCAAAAGAAGCTTTAGAGTCGCTGAATGCGGGCTGCAAGGTTTTGAAAATCGCCACTGCGTATCCGTTCCCTGAAAAGCTCGCTTTAAAGTTCTTAGACGGCCTCGAGAAAGTTCTGGTGATAGAAGAGCTGGATCCGGTCATAGAAAGGGAGCTTACATACATCTGCGGAAAGCACCACCTCAAAACCAGAATATTCGGCAAACTGACTGGCAGTATGCCTTTCGCCGGCGAGTATTCTGCAGAGCTGGTGAAGTCTGCAGTCTCTGCATTTTTGGAGGTTCCGCAGAATGAAGAGCAGCTTTCCCTGCCGGATCTTCCGATCCGCCCCCCTGTACTCTGTGCAGGCTGTCCGCATAGGGCGTCATTCTATGCAGTAAAACAAGCTGCAAAGGGCCTTAATGCCATCTTTTCTGGAGATATAGGTTGCTACACTCTTGGAAACGCTAAACCCCTGGAAATGGTGGATACGTGCCTCTGCATGGGCGCAGGTATAACCATGGCGCAGGGGCTGCAGCGTGCTAATCCTCAGACAGTTAACTTTGCATTTGTCGGCGATTCCACGTTTTTCCACACCGGTATACCAGGAATAGTAAACGCTGTCTACAACCAAACAAAAATTGTCGTGATTATACTGGACAATTCCACTACTGCCATGACCGGACACCAGCCGCATCCCGGCACAGGTGTCAAAGCCACAGGAGCAGCAGTTGAAAAAATAGACATTGCCGGCGTTCTCAAAGCCATCGGCGTAAAGAAGATAATCAAGTCAAACCCGCTGGATCTGAAGAAAGCCGTCTCAGCAGTTAGAGAAGCTGCCGGGTTTGACAGCGTGTCTGCCGTGATTTTTGAAGCTCCCTGCATTGCCATCTCGAAACCCAGACCACATCTGGTTATCACAGACAAATGCACAGCTTGCAGAAAATGCATCAAAGAACTGGGATGCCCGGCCATAGTGTACTCTGAAGGAAAGGTGTATATTGATTCTTCACTCTGCGTCGGCTGCAATCTGTGCTCTCAGGTTTGTCCTTCGGAAGCCATCTCGCAGCAGGAGGAGTCTTGATGAATTGCATCATCACCGGAGTCGGAGGCCAGGGAACTGTGCTGGCTTCAAAGCTTATCGCAGATACTTTGATGGAAAGGGGAGAAAAAGTCAGAAGTGCAGAAACTATAGGCATGGCTCAGCGCGGAGGGTCTGTAGTAAGCCATATACGAACAGGCTCTGTTCTTTCTCCTTTGGTTCCTAAGGGCTCTGCCGATGTGCTTATCGGGTTTGAGCCTGCAGAAACAGTCCGCTGCCTGCCATATCTGAAGAAAAACGGAGTCGCGATAATAAGTGTCAGCCCAGTTAAACCTGTGACTTCCTCATTGGAAGACAATTATCATCTCATCGAGATACTGGATTTTCTGAAAAATGCCCCCCAGCATATGCTGATGGTAGATGGCAGCGAGCTCTGTGCGGAAGTCGGCAGCTCCAAGGTGCTCAATGTCTGCCTTCTGGGTGTGGCTGCTAATTCAGGATGCATCCAAATCACCCTTGAAGAAATGCAGTCCACGCTTAAACGCCGCATCCCTCCCAAACTGCTAGAGCTCAACAATAAGGCGCTGCAAACTGGAGCAGGTGCACCGTTAGTATAATTACTAAGAAGTGCATGCCTAGATGACCTAACATGATGAGTGATGATCAACTATGTGCAATAAAAAAGGTTTTAGATTCCATCAAGGAAAAAAGCCCTTTTTATAACAAAAAATACAAAGACATTGATCTAAGCAGAATATGCACAAAGGAAGATTTTGAAACTCTCCCTTTAACAGACAAATGGGAACTCAGGGATGCATATCCCTTAGGTCTGCAGGCAGTGCCTGATGAGAAGATTGTTCGTATCCATTCATCATCTGGAACTACCGGTACTCCCATCATTATTCCATACACTGCCAAAGATGTTGAAGACTGGGCTGTAATGTTTGAAAGGTGCTACGGACTAGCAGGCGTTTCAAACACAGACAGGGTGCAGATCACCCCGGGATACGGCCTCTGGACTGCCGGCATAGGATTTCAGGCAGGAGCCGAAAAACACGGGGCCATGGTCATACCTATGGGGCCTGGAAATACTGATAAACAGATACAGATGATGCTTGACCTGAAAAGCACCGTGCTGTGTGCCACTTCTTCGTATGCCCTTCTCCTGGCTGAAGAGATCACCAGAAGAGGATTGAACGACAAGATCCATCTTGAAAGAGCACTTATCGGATCTGAAAGGTGGGGAGAGAAGATGAGAACCCGCATAGCCAGCGAACTCGGTGTAAAACTGTATGATATATACGGCCTTACTGAGATATATGGGCCTGGAATCGGCATAAGCTGCAACTATGCGTCTGGAATCCACTACTGGGATGATTTTCTTTATTTCGAGATAATTGATCCAGAAACCGGTGAAGTCCTGCCGGACGGAAAAACCGGGGAATTAGTCATCACCACCCTGAAAAAAGAAGGGGCCCCGCTCATCAGGTACAGAACTCATGACCTGACAAGAATCATTCCTGGAAAATGCTCGTGCGGATGCAGCCATCCCCGCATAGACATCCTGATAGGCCGCACTGATGACATGGTGAAAGTAAAAGGCGTCAATATTTTCCCTGGACAGATCGACGAAGTTTTGAAAGAAGTCGACGGAGTCAGTAGCGAGTATCAAGTAATGATTGATCATCTGAACGGCAAAGACATTATGACTATATTCTTTGAGACTGAATGTAATGAGTCGCAACGGGAGAATATTGAACTGAATGTCCGCAACCATTTCAAAGAAAGAGTCGGTGTGACTGTGGTTCCCAAGGCAGTATATATCGGGGACCTGCCCAGAAGTGAAAAGAAGTCAAACCGTATCTTCGACAACAGGTACTGAGTAGTGCCTTTTTTATCCACATTTGGAGAATCATTATGAAAAAATGGTATGATGAAGAGTACGAGTTTGAAATTGAAGTAAGCGGATTTCTCCGCGGCGATCGTACAGAAAGGTACTGTAGAAATGGCGAGGAAGTCGGTGATAAATATACCTGCACGTACGGCTGTCCTGTGAATACTGAGGAACAAGGGATCTGTTCCAAAGTGATGATGATTATGTTTCCAATCATGGAAGCAGTCAGAAGCGGCGGGGATCTGGAAAATGTCGGAGGCAGTAGCAGATACAGCAAAGACATTGTTTGTCCAGACGGCTGCGTCATGTTCAGGCTGACGGCCAAAAAACTTGGAAATGAGAATTTTTATAAAGGGAAGTTTTTCGATTAGGCTGATGTGCTGGAATACAAAACAGAATTGATTGAGAATTTATTAATCAGCAATGTAACTGAAATGATTGATGAAAAGATAAAAAGCATGGCACTCCAAGGATATGAGTTTATAACGCTTTCATTCATAGGAACTCAATGAACCGTGCTGGTGTTTAGAAAACTGAAACAGAAGAACATTTTAATTCATTAATCTGTAAGTACTTTAACTGAATTTCAGAACAATACAGTCTGGTAGTCTCTGGAAGATGCGAGCTTTTTGCAGACTATGTTGTCTTCTGCGGATATGCTGCCTACCAGCAGCTCATTTTCCGGATGATGGTTTTTATAATTATAGATTGTTTCTCTGAGATTACTGGTAGCATAACAGTAAGTGCATCCGTGGATGCAGGTGTTGTATATGCCGACATCGATGCTTTCACAGCATTCGCACAAAATTCTCTGATTCTTGTCTCTCGGCAGTTTGAGATTATATCCGCAGATTTTTTCCAGATATTCTTTGTCAATGCATTTTGATCTTTTGATCCCGTACATCTGCGGATCTTCTGGATAGCAGCACAGCCTCGGTTCTATATCATAGGATAAGGCTGCCTCTTTCAAACTTCTCAGGAACTTTTCCTTATCCTGCCTGGAAAGTTCAAACCCGAAGTTTTTGTTATGATATGATTGAACAAGGCTCATGTTGACGATTTTAGTATATCCAAAAAGCTGACTGCACATATCTTCAAAATTCTTGAGATGATATTCCGGTGTGAGTGTATCATTAAAAATTATAGGATCGTAACGCCAGATTATACGTTCGCATCCGATCATATCGCTAAGGCGCCTGAATGTCTTTATTATGTCTTCTTTCGGCCTCATGTTTCTCTCAATATCGCTGCCATAAGGAGTTATTGTAAATTGGAATACGTATCTGTACCCCAGTGAACTTATCTCGTCCAGCTTATCAAGGATATTCGCAGCATCTTTTGTCCAGAATACTATGCAGTTGACGATTTTAGGATTTAATTCTATTTTATACACTGCTGAACTCATCACAGGATTTCTTATCAGAACATATCCTGCTTTCAACCTATTCAAAAACCATTCTGAATAGTATGCTGGAATATCAGTTCTGCGGGATGCTGAAATTATCATGACTCATTTCCTTCTCATTTTACGAAGGTCATCTTTTATCTTGTCATCAACTCTGCGCGACTCAATTATCTTCTGAATTGATTTATTATATGTCCAGTCATCGAGATTGTTGCACTTGAGATATTTCATAGTTTTATCTGAAAATTTTACAAAAGAGACTGAAACCGCCCAGGCCACAGCCATTTTTACATAATATCCGTCGTGTTTTATTGAATCCAATGCAGCGATAACCTGATCAATGTAATCTTCACAGATATAATGAGCCAGCATCATTACGACAGCAAACCTCACTTTGAATTCCCCAGCAGAATGAAGATAAGGTTGGATGAACTGCCACACTGTTTCCATATTCTTGCTGGTTACCTTCAGGCTGCTACAGAAACAGTCGCAGACCGACCAGTTGTCGATAGAAGGAATAAAATTTTCCACATATGAAAGAGTCTCCTGTATATCGCCTTTTAACTGGCCAATAAGCAGTCCCTTTATCATTATCTCTTCCAAGTATTCGCAGTTATAATGATTAATGTAAGGCCGTCTATCTTCTTCTGGCATCTCTTTAGCGATCGTTCGAAGCTGGGGAATTTTAACCCCCATAATACTGCTGTTAGTTGGAATTAATTTTAATGAGAAATCTTTAAATTTCTCATCTGCTAGATCCTCAAGGATCTTTCTTACATCATACATTTGATACCTTCAGATCACTGAAATCCTGTCACCGTCCGACTTTATAAAGCCAGCCTTTACAGACAGGTCTATGCACTCACCGATGATCGCCTTGAGATTATTGCCCAGCCTTGAAAATCCAAACAGCTTGCCTACTTCCCTAATCAGATCTGAAGACGATAAGGCAAATTGATTGCTTACGACTTCTTTAACGGCGTTAATGATCTCTTCTGGGGGAATATCTGCAATGTCTCTTCTTTCTTTGTCGGTTGGAGTTCTGTATCCCTCATATGTTTCTGGATCCTGGTCTGTATTCCAGATGAAGATCTTTCCATTGAAATTAGTCTGTTTTGGATTCAGATCGTTAAAGAGTTTCTCAAAATACTTGTTTACTTTAACGATTGGCCTGTAAATTCCCCATGAGCTGAGAGTCTTTTTCTGAAGCAGCCTGTATGAAATCGGACCTTCCAGGCGGATTATTTCTTTTATCTGCTCAACAATCTTTTCGGTGCTGTCCTCTGCCATGAAGTCTTCTGGATTTCCAATGTTCTGCATGTCTGCAGCATTGTATTCCGGTTTTACCGGGTCATCGGCAGCCTCGAATCCTTTATCATCCGGTACTTCGACATTCAGCACTATCTGGGCATTGGCTCTCAGGTTGCTTTCATCTATCGCCTTTTCTTCCTCTGCCACACGATTCTTCGTTATTGCAAGCTCAATTGCATCCTTTATTTTTGACAGCTCTTTTTCTGAATCATACCACCAGTCCATTATCCACAGATGGTGCAGATTCCAGCCCAGAGACTCCAGTACTGAATTCTGAACGATGTTTCTGTCCCTTGCAGTGCTGGGAGACTGCTTATTTTTACCATCGATCATTATTCCCAGAACATACTCGTCTTCATTGTCCGGGTTTATTATGCCGATGTCCATTCTGTATCCAGAGCTCCCTACGTCTACATTAGTCTTGTAGCCCATTTCTTCTATCTTATGCGCAATGACGTCTTCAATACCTTCACCTGCACATTCCTTTTTATCACGCGGAAGACAGTTTTTACCATTCTTTGCAAATTCTAAGAACGATTTGAGATTAATGATTCCTTCAGAGTTTGTTCTGGTAATGTCTATCTGATCCGGCTGGAGCGTCGAGAATACTATCATTTCCATTCTTGCTCTTGAAACTGCGACGTTCAGTCTTCTCCAGCCGCCTTCACGGTTTAAAGGTCCAAAATTCAAACGGACAATGCCACTTTTGTCCGGTCCATAACCGATTGAGAACAAAATGACATCTCTCTCATCCCCTTGGACATTTTCAAGATTCTTAATGAATATTGGTTCTTCTGCAGAGCTGTTTATTGCATCCAGTTCAGGATTTTTATCTAATGCATCTGAAAGCATATCATCGATCAGATTCTGCTGGGCTATGCTGAAAGCAACAACGCCTATACTCTGATTACGCAAAACAGGATCTGCCAGCCTCCTGATTATTTCATCTACTACAGCTTTTGCTTCAGCCTTGTTCTGTTTAGTCTTGCCGCGGTCGTAATGGCCTTCTACATGCACCAGGCTGACTTTTGAAACTATATCGTTCGGAGATGGGAATGTAAATAATTTATTATCATAAAACTGCATATTGCTGAAGGCAATCAGGCTTTCGTGTCGGGATCTGTAATGCCACAGCAGATGCTCCTGAGGCATTGAAAGTGCAAGACAGTCGTCAAGTATACTTTCCAGATCTTCTTTTTCAATATTATCTTCATCAACAGTATTTATTGTAAAGAATGAAGTCGGAGGAAGCTGTTTGGGATCTCCCACCACGATAAACTCTTTTCCTCTTGCTATTGCTCCTACAGCATAACAGGTTTGCATTTGAGATGCTTCGTCAAATATGACAAGATCGAATTTTGGAAACTTTGGATCAATGTACTGAGCAACGGAAATCGGGCTCATCAGCATACATGGGCAGAGTGTCTTGAGCAGATTCGGTATCTGATCAAACAGCCTTCTTATAGATAATCCTCTCCCGCCTGTTCTGATTGCTTTTCTCAAGATGCTTAATTCAGATGAGGAGGCTGCTGAACCAGTTATGTCTGGGAGTTTAGAGGATAATTTAGCAACCAGCTCTTCTCTGGTCAGTCTTTCAAACTCTTCCGTAGCTTCGTGATACTTTTTTATTTCATCTTCGAAGATATCTCCATTAAATGAAGATAGCGACGGTTCCGTATCAATGACATATTCAGCATAAGCACGGGAAATTGATTTTATAAAAGCCGGCATCAATTCATCGGACTGCATTCTGCCTGACATATATTCCTCTACCACATTTGAAAGACCTAGTGATCTGGCTTCTTTTATGCGTGAGGCAAACAGAGACCACGATCTGAGAGATTCGATGTTGTTCAGCCAGATAGATGCTTTTTTAGCCGAGTCTTCAAAGCATGAATCACCGGCAAGCACCTCAACCTCGAGTGCTAGTTTTACCGTAATATCAAACGTAAGCTTGGAAATTTTTTCGAATGAATCCAGATATGCCTGGGTAGTCTGCTCCGGGATGTCTATGATCTGCCGCCATGCTTCAGTGCCTAAAACTGCAGCCAGACCTTTTATTTCAGTTGATTCCACATACAGGCTGTTTAACAGTCTCCAGTCAGTATTGTTTATATTCCATAAAGGCCCGAATAACTTATCAAATCCGGCACCTACTTCCCACATCTTTTCTCCGGCTAAACGGTAATCGCATAGTAGCTGCAGGTATGCTGGAACTTTTTCCTTATCTATTGAGGCTCTAGCATATTCTTTCAGTTCCTTTATAATATCTCTCTGCCCGATTCTGATTACTTTTCTGTCGATCTCGTTCCATTTATCAAAAAGCCTGCATGCATCTAGTTTAAAAACGCCTTCAGAAAATATTCTTAAAATTTTATCATGAATCTCGGATCTTTTGCGGCACAAGGCGTAGACGATGTCCAGATTTGACCTGATGGAGGGATCGTCGCATGAAGCAAGAAGTTCTTTAGATATTTGTTTTGAATTTATTCTATTAAGTATGTTGTAAAGCGTCTGGTAATCTGCATATTTAACCAGCTGAATATTTTCGCATGGAGATTTAAGAACTTGAATAGTTTTCAGATATTCATTCAGCAGTTCAATGACTTCATCACGGAATGAGTAGCTGTATTCGCACGATCCCAGATCTTTAAGCGGATGATCGGCAACATTTCCGCAGGCTGCTCCGGCAGTTGCGATATCTCTGACTACGCTGAGCCAAGAATCATATGTAGATGCATCCAGCGACTCAATCTGCTGGCGTGTGAAATGAATGCTTTTATCAGAGTATGTCGATTCATACATCGTGATTATGTCATATAAAGACAAACCGATGGATCTTTTTGAATGAATTGCATTGATTACTGAATTCAGCTCTTTTCTGAGTTCAAAGAGTTTCTGAGCACGAGCAGCATATTCATCAGGATGTATTGCTTTAGGAATGCTGAGAACTTCATCCAGTTGATTTAATGCATCCCGTTTCTTTGTTTTATTAGAATGAAGTTCCAGACTGAAAGGCCCAAGGCCGATGGATTCCAAACGGCGCTGCACTACCGACAGTGCTGCCATCTTTTCTGCAATGAACAGAACAGTTTTTCCTTGGAAAAGAGCGTTGGCAATAATATTGGTAATTGTCTGTGATTTTCCGGTTCCCGGAGGTCCGTGAAGGACGAAGCTCAGACCGTTTCCAGAAGCATAGATTGCTGAAAGCTGGGAAGAATCGGCGCTTATAGGAACTGCCATGTCGCTTGGAAGAACCACATTATCTAAGGTATCTGGAGACTGAAATTTTCCCTGCTGCTCCCATTCCATCTTGCCGGACATCAGGCTTGCAACAACCTTGTGGTTTGTCAGCTCCTCAGAACGGTTTCTCATGTCATTCCACATGATGAATTGATTGAACGAAAACTGACCGAGAACTGAGATGTTTTCCACCTCCCAGCGTGGTTTATCAATTACTGCCTTTCTGAATGTGGCAAACACCTGCTTTATATCTATACCAGTTTCTGCAGTCGGCAGAGGATCAACATCGGTCACATTTATGTTGAAATTCTGCCTGAGCATTTCAACCAGCGTGACATTTACAAGCGAGTCTTCGTCACGGATCCTGAGAATGTATCCTTTGCCGGCCGATTTTCTGACCAGTTCTACTGGAACTAGCACAATAGGTGCTCTGCGTTCCTTTTCTGACACGTCGGTTTCGTACCATTTTAAGAATCCAAGTGCTAGATAGAGAGTGTTTGCCCCATTTTCCTCCATATTTGTTTTTGTAGTCCGGTAAATGTAAACTATCTGTTTTTTCAGTTCATCCTCTTTAAGATATGTGCGCAGCCTGTGATTTGCATACTCCATATCTGTTAGATTTCGAACAGATTCCAGATCTATTGGAAAATTAATGTTATCCTGCTGCTTTGTGAGTATGTCTGACGGTTTGGGAAGTATCTGAAACTCTTCCCCGCTGGCAAGAGCAGTTTCCAAGGAATTCAGGTCAGCAGCCATGATCTGAATAGAATTTCTCCTCAGCCTGTAGCTGATGAGACTATTTCTCAGACTCAGATCAAGAAGCTTGTTTTCCCACATGCGCTGCTTCGAATAAGAAGCCGGCGGAGGATCCAGCTGCTGCGAGGGTGAAGATTTTCTCGGCGTATACTTCTGTTCATCACCAAGCCTCTCAGGAATAGGGAATATTCCGCTTCCCCTGCATCTTATGACATCTACAAAAATATCAAATGAAGATTCAGCCAGGAAGTACTCTGCTGACTCCTGTGCCTGCTCAAAAGACCCTTTGTCTGCCAGAACTGAAACATCAACTGCGATTATCTCTTCAACTCCTTCAGCCATACGTTTTGTTATCAAAGAAATATCGTCTTCAACACACTCAGCAAACGTTCTATCCTCTAACCAGCAGGCGGTGATTACACGGTTGTCCAGAAGAATAATTACGGGATTAAGGCCGGCCCTCTCTAGACATGAAGCATAGAATACTGAAAAATCCAGAGCTGTTCCCTGCTTGCGGCTCAGCACTTCCATAGCATTGATTGACCCGGCGGCTGGATTTGTCTGTGTTATTGTAAACGGTCCCTTTTTCCTGATGTTTTCATAGATTTCTCTTGCATATTCTTTCGCTTTTTCAGGCAATCCGGACTGGTATGCTGAAGCTTCTTCAGTTATCAGCCTGACTGCATTTCTTCCCGGTGTCACGAAAGATGCCAGCAGCTCAGGCATGACGTCTGAACCTATCCAAGTGTCTCGAGGAAGAATCTTGAGAGGCAGCGATTCTTCTTCTAAGACTTCACCGGTGCTGTTGGAAGTGACTGTGATCATGAATGATGCATCAGTGTTTTTTTCAGTCAGAAAAAACAATTCTTTCGAGATTTTAAGTGGCACCCTGTCAAAACTTACATACTGCCCTGCAGGAATTGATCCTATGCTGGATTCCCATTCAGACTCGTATTGTTCAGACTGCTCTGCATTTTGTTTGAATAAAACATGCAGCTTTATATTTCCCAGACTTTCTGAAGAGATGTTTCTTACTTCAATACGTTTGATTAACGGCACCCTGTTATAAATCATTGAAAAATTTGCAATGGCGCTGTATGATACTCTGATTTCTATAATCCCATCCATTCACATCCCTCAAAAGCCTTAGCTGCTCACGTTCAGACGGTGTAATATGTACAAGGAAATAACTATTGCTATGGATAACAGCAGCTGAATAGTGAGTTTGTAACAATATTCACACAGCGGCTAAAGTGAAAATATTGTAAAAATGAGCAAGATACCGAATATGTACTACAGACTACAGACCTCAGAGCAACATATGTGCGTTGCCAAGGTGCAGGCACCCCAGAACATGTTGTGATGATGAATACTGGACATAAATCATGGGGAATGATATTCGGGCATTGCTATAGACAAGACGAAAGAGAAATGCGCAATACACAGAACAATATCTAATTCCATGTACCATCGTCCAGTACATTTGGTTTACCATCCAGTAGTATACGTTTATAAGTCATTGATTACGTTACAAACTAACAATGCCCAAAAAGCTTCCCCCCAAGGTACCAGTAAAGCTGCTAATACCCAAGAATTTGATACCTGAAATTGACGAAATCGTCACCGAGGAGTCCTATGACGGTAGGGGTGACTTAGCATTAACACTTATCCGCTGGTACATCTATGAACGTAAGCGACTAAAAGGAATCGATAAAGAACTTATCATTGTAAATGATAAAAACAACAGCCCAAAGATATAGAACCTGGAATTGATGACTAACATGGTTGATTGTTTTATGAAGATAAGTCGCGGATCCAATTCCATTATTTTTTTATAACTATTGTTAATTTCAATTTCCTAAACTGATCATTTTTAAATCAGATTATACTAAATTAATAAATTTCGATAATTGTTAATACAAATTATGCCAGCATCAAATTTTAAAATAAATTAAAGCTAGTTTATGGTCAAATTATTAATATTTTTAGGCTTATCCCCCGTTAAACTAAAAGATCCGTTATGCGGATTTTTGAGGTGATAAAATGGATGTTATGAATAAAATGGTAGCTAATGACTACAAAGGAAGACTGATATTCGGTATACTAGCTGTAGTTATTGGTCTAATTGCAATTGTATGGCCTGGAGGAACGTTAAAGATAATTATCATCCTGCTCGGCATATTTGCATTACTGAATGGTCTATCCATCCTGTTTAATGCCTTCTCTAAGAAGTCTAAAGATACACATGATCTCATTGTAGGAATCTTATACGTAGTCCTTGGTCTGATCATGATAGTTGCATCATTTGCATTCCTAGATGTGCTCATGTACATTCTGGCTGCCTTCCTGATCATCTTCGGACTGTTCCAGATCTATGAGATGTGGCCAATCACAAAAGACAGTTTAAAAGGAGAGAAGCTGTATAATCTAGTTATTGCAATTATTGCAATTATACTTGGTATTGTCATAGTCGCATACCCAGGCCTCGCCGCCAATGTAGTAATGATTGTTATCGGAGTATTCCTGCTTCTAATCGGTCTGATCAACTTAATTGGCGCATACCAGATGAAGAAATCCAACTAAACAATAAAAGGTGTGTAGTCGCTTAGGCTACACATTTTATTTTTTTTTTGATGATGCAATATCTTCTGACAAATCGATTATATTTGTTCATAACCAGCTTATTTCAAACTGCTGGATGTGTTGGAGATAAAGAGCATTTTGATATATGAGTTCTGCATTGCTACCTTGTCTGCAAGGGTAGCCAAGCCTGGCCAACGGCGCAGGACTTAGGATCCTGTCCTTAGTGGTCCGAGGGTTCAAATCCCTTCCCTTGCACCAAACTATTACATTAAAAATGATTGCCTGCTTGCCGCCTTTTTGGCTTTCACTTCACAAAATGATACAGAACGCATAGTTCAAGCTCAAATGATTGATAGAATATCTATGGCGCGGCGGGCGTCTCCATGATATTTATCATATTCATTGTCAGATGGCCCTATACTCAAATGGTTCTCCATTGTCGATTTCCGGATCTGCCACTATACGTCTCGATAATGGCTTTGGTGACGCGATTAAATTTGCCTCAGACGTATGCAATACCACCTGGAAGTCCATAAAACGAATACGATTTAAACCTGCCTTCACATCCAGAAAATATGGAAGATCAATAATATGCAATATTGATTCAGAACAATTAAGAATCACTACGCCATTGTTGTATCATGGACATAGACAGTCTTTCATTCAGAGCTTTTTCCCATGCTACAGAAAATGAGGACCGTGTTAAACAAGCTGTCAAGAATGCATCTGGCTCTGAAGAGCTCACATGCAACAAAAGCTGCGGATATCATGGAAATCCGATTGTAGTGATTGAGACCAAAGTAACCCATGCAAAAGACATAAAACATGTTTTAAGCCTGCTGTCTGAAGAAGACATTAAGCAGCTAATAGATACAATTGAACTCAGAGTGGATGACGAGTCATTTTTTTACATGAGATTAGACAAGCAAGAGGCATATTTAGGAAATCTAATACTGAGCAACGGAGAAGATGTTATTTCCGTCAGGGGAAAAATAAAATCATATCCGCAGAACAGAGGTAATGCAGTAGTATCAATAACACAAACCCTGCAGCAGATTCTCGATAAGAAAAACCGTGAAGTGCCTGCTGCCTAAACTCAATTTTATACCTAATACATGTCATTAGAAAATCATAAACACAAAGTGAGCTAAGCCACCGAGCAGGAATGATAGACATATTGATGAAATGCAGATAGCCGCTGCATTTTTCAGCCCGAATTCTTTTAATAAAACAGCCAGTACTGCAATGCAGGGCATATATGTAGCCATGATTAAAGCAAACACAAACATTTGTTCCGGTGACAAGGCAAGACTGAGATCTACGCCTGCAGTTATCGGAAAGATCACATAGAGAATCTGCAGAGCCATTTCTTTACGCAGAACTCCCATGATCAATGCTATGATTATTACAGCGGGCAGCCCTAAGAAACCGACTGTAAAGACAGCCAGCGGATCTACCAGTGCGTCAAGGATGTTGTAGACCATGAGGAATTCTAAGACTAAGCTGCCTATCAGCAGCAGTGGGAAAGCAATTATGATGAAATCCTTGGTTCTTGCCCAGGTTTTATACAAGACATTTTTCACAGACGGCACGGTCAAGTCTGGGATTTCGATAGTCAGACCGCACGGTTCGTCATCAAGAACCTTGTGAAGCACTTTGCCCAGAATAAAGACCATGCTGAGCAAAATTAAGTAAATCAAAGCCGCCCAGAATACGCCTGAGTAAGTTCCCACTGTTCCGATTATAATAATTGTCTGTGCCGAACAGGGAACTGCCATTACGATAACTGTTGAAAGAATTAATCTCTCTCTTTTTGACTCTAAAGTTCTTGTTGCCAATATGGCTGGTACATTGCATCCAGTTCCGACAATCATCGGAATAATTGCTCTGCCGTGCAAGCCGAGTTTTACCATGATGCCGTCAAGCAGCATTGCCACTCTCGGTAAGTAGCCCGAGTCTTCCAGAACTCCTAGAATCAAGTAGAATACTACGATGAAGGGAATTACAATTGCCAGTATTGCTTCGATGGAGAGATAAATGCCTTCTGAAATCGCTTCTCCGATCTCGCCTCCGATAATGGCTGCCAGCTGATCAAAAAGAGGGCCTAGATATACTTCATAAAGTCCGACGAGGAATTCTTCCAAGGCGCCTCCGATATAGATAACGGAAACAAAAATTGTAATGAGTACGATTATCAGGATCGGGATGCCGGTAATCGGTTTCAGCGTGATGTCTGAAATTTTATCCTTCAGGCTCCGTTTCTGATTGATATTGGCAGAGATGATTTTTGAAGCGATGTTTCCAGATTCTCCGTACCGATCTCTGGCAATATGAACTTCAATAGACTCACGGTGCTGCTCTTTAAACTCAATTCTGTAATCTTCTACCAGCTTCTTTGTTTCATCTGAGAATTGATTTACAAAATAGTTATTTCCTTCCAGGAGCTTGATTGCCGCTCCCCTTACCGGGTATCCAGCATCAGTTTTAGTCTCTTTAAAATTCTTTTCAAGAAACTGTTCGATGTGCCCGTCGTATTTTACTTTATAATTTGAAACGTGTGGCTCTTCAGATACTACGGCGTTCATCAAACGGTCTGTACCCTCTCCAGTAGTGGCAGTAATCGGAATGACGGGTATTCCCAACGTCGAAGACAGCAGGTCTACATTGATCGTGTACCGTTTTCTAGCCTGATCCATGAAATTCAGAGCTAAAACGACATCATAGCCGAGCTCAATCAGCTGCAGAGTCAGTACCAGACTCTGGCTGAGCCTTGTAGCGTCGACTACCGAAATTACGCGGTCTGGAGATTTTTTTTCTAAAAGTTCTATTGCTACCTGCTCATCCTCAGTGACGCCGGAGAAAGAATAAGTTCCCGGCAGGTCAAAAACAGTAATTGGTTTACCATTGAAAATAACTGTGGCTTCTTCAAACTCAACTGTGGTGCCAGCATAGTTTGATGCTATGACGCCTACCCCTGTCATGCGTGTAAACAGGACAGATTTTCCTACGTTCGGGTTGCCTACAAGAGCGACTTTCAATCAAGCCCTCCTAACCCACACAAGCGATGCCATATCTTTGGCCAGTGCTATGCGTCTGCCGTCAATCCGCACCAGCAAGGGACCGCCTACCGGAACCTTTTCATCAATCTCTATATCATGACCAGGGACAAATCCCATCGAGATTAGTCTTCTCACTCTATCCAGGTCTTCGCTCGCAATATGCGTTATCGACGCCATTTCTCCCTGCCCGAGAGAATCAAGCTGTATAGATAAACCGCTGACATCCGGCTGTGGAAGGTCCGGAGGAGGTATCGGGTCTCCATCTGGGCACACTACAGGATCTTTGAGGATCTTAGATATTCTTTCTACAGACTCATCAGAAACGGTATGCTCAAGCTTCATGGCCTCATCGTGAGATTCTTCAGTTTTCATTCCAAGAATGTCTACAAAAAAACGTTCCAAAAGCCTGTGCCGTCTTTTGACTCTTCTGGCGATAGTCAATCCTTCATCGGTGAGGGATACCCCTTTATACTGCTCATATTTCACATATCCAAGAGCTGATAATTTCTTAATCATCTCGGAAACGCTGCCCGGCGATATGTTGAGCTTTGATGCTATCTGAGTAGTTTTAACGATCCTGCCGTCTACCGAAAGATCGTATATACATGCAAGATAATCTTCGATATTCTCAGATATCATCGTATCCGAATGGTAGGATGCGATTATATAGTTTGGCGTGCCTAAATATCTCTAAAAGGCACAATGTCACAGCATGTGCATTCATGGCACATCGTTTTAAAGGAAAGAGTCGTGAGATTATATTTTATGAGAATTTCTTTATATTTCTGTGCGAGTCTCACCATTCTTTCGGGATCTACGGAATTTAATTGTCCTACAGCCGCCTCCATCTGAGGCTTGTTGAGATCATTAAGTCTCAAAGGTCTGAGGGTTGCTACACAGCCTAAAGAAGCCAGGTATTCACATCCTGCAAGCACATTTTCATCTGTCTCTCCCATGCCGTAGATTATGTTTGAGGTTACCTTTCCTCTGCCGAAAATCTCCACTGCAGAATTTATATTGCTGATGATGGCATCAATATCCTGCTCGCCGCATACTTTTTCAAAAATAGATTTGTCGTATGTTTCTATGTTTAATTTTATTTCATCAGCGCCGGAGGCTTTGAGCTGCTCTATCTGCTGCTTGTTTTCCACATAGGGTTCTACGCCGATCGGCATTAAAGGCAGAACCCCTCTTACCGCCTTGACGATTTTTGACATCCTGTCGATTGTATCCTGAGGCGTAGAGACTACAGCTGATGTTAGCGCAACGGCTTTGAGATTGTCATTTTCTGCATAACGTAAAATCATTGAGAGTATTTTCTCATCCGTCAGGGACTTTGTCGCTCCCCTTTCCTTCAATACCGGCGACGTGCAGAATTTGCAGTTGTAAATGCATTGTGTAGCCAAGTTGAAAAATGCCTGTTCCGGGGCATGAGCCAGAGTGTGTCCTATCGAAACCACGTTCAGAAACGGTTTGCCGTTTCTGATTATAGAGTACTTTCCATTTGAATCTGTCAGACTGAACTCCTCTTCATCCCAGGTAATGGCTTTTTTTACTCTGATGCCTTCGAATTCGATCACCAGTGAGGCTGATCCAGCTCCCGGGCCGGCAGTGGACTTGGAGAGTGGGAAGGGCGGTGCGAATGATTTATCGACGTGCAGAGGCCCCCCTGACAGAAGTTCTGCTTTTTTAAGGGCTCTCAGATACGGATCCATTTTACTCCTTCCGCAGAATCCTGCAGTTCAATTCCGCATTCCTTCAGCCTGTCGCGTATTGAATCTGCAAGAGCATACTGCTTCAGCTTTCTCAAGTCATTTCTGACGTCAATGAGTAATCTGATTAAATCCTCAGAGTCGTCTTCTGTTTTTGATTCCGGCAGTATCCCGAATACGCTGTCCATTTCTCTAAAGGCAGAAAGTATGTTTTCAGCCCCCTTATTGCTCAGCTCGCCTGAAGAAAGCAGTCTGTTTGCCTCTCTGACTAACTCGAATATTTCCGAGATCGCTGCCCTGGAATTGAAATCCTGGTCCATAGATTCTATGAATTTTTCACGGAAGTTTGATGCTATATCTTCCGCATCATTGTTTCCAGTGAGCTTTTCTGCAGAGTTGCGCAGCTCTCTGACCAGATTGGTAATCCTTTTGAGACTGGCGGCCGCTTCATCTAAGGCAGCTTCAGAATAAATCTGCGGTCCTCTGTAATGTGCAGAAAGAACGTAGAAGCGTATCTCTTCTTTGGAATACTTCTCCATCACATCCCTCAAGGTAAAGAAATTCTTCAGAGACTTTGACATCTTTGCATCCTGCACCTGCAGCATTCCGTTGTGTATCCAGTATTTGGCCAGAGGCTTCTTGTTTGCAGCTTCTGACTGCAGGATCTCATTTTCATGATGCGGGAATATCAAATCATTGCCGCCTCCATGAATATCAATTGTCTCTCCCAGATACTCAGTGCACATAGCAGAGCATTCAATATGCCAACCGGGCCTGCCTTCTCCCCAAGGGCTGTTCCAAGAGATCTCTCCAGGCTTTGCGGCCTTCCAGAGTGCAAAATCATAGGGATTGCGCTTTGCTTCATTTACATCGATTCTGGCACCCGCCTGCATATCTTCCAGTTTCTGTCCTGTGAGGCGTCCGTAATCCGACACTGCCTCCACTGAAAAATAAACGCTGCCGTCTTCTGCCGCATAGCCATAACCGTTGGCGACGATCTTCTCAATCATGCGTATAATCTGCTGAATGTTCTCTGAAGCTTTTGGATATGCATCAGCTCTTCTCACACCGAGTTTGTCGATATCTTCCAGGTACCTGTCAATATAATTTCTGGACAGCTGCAGGGGGTCCATTCCCGTTTCTGCAGCACGGTTGATGATCTTATCATCTACATCTGTGAAATTTGTAAGATGCGTTACATCATAACCGCGGTATCTCAGATACTTGTCAATCATGTCAAAGACAATAATTGAACGCGCATGACCCATGTGGATGTCATCATAGACAGTGACTCCGCACACGTACATCTTGACTTTGTTTCCTTCAATCGGTACGAACTCTTCTTCCTGCTTAGATAATGTGTTGAATATCTTGAGAGCCACTTTTTTCACTCCGCACATAAATGGGAATGGTTAGTCCTTTTTTAGTTTTTCCTCAAGTTCTTCCACTTTTTTCTCAAGTGCGTTTATTGAGTTTACTAAATCAGCGATTGTGTCAATCAGAGGATCAGGAAGATTTTCATGGGTTAAGTCTAAAACTTTCTCCCTTTCGCCGTTCCGCTTTACCACTCTTCCAGGAATTCCGACCACAGTGGTATTCGGAGGCACATCTTTCACCACTACCGAACCTGCACCGATCTTAACGTTGTCTCCTATCGTGATGTCTCCGAGAACAGAGGCATTCGCACCGATGGTGACGTTGTTTCCGATCGTAGGATGTCTTTTCTTTTTAGAAGTTGAAACTCCGCCCAGGGTCACGCCCTGAAAGATTGAAACGTTGTCATGAATGATCGTAGTTTCTCCTATCACCACACCTGTGGCATGATCAATGAAGAAACCTTTGCCGATTGTTGCGCCGGGGTGGATATCGGCTCCCGTAAGAACTCTGGACCAGTAATTGATAAGCCTGGCAATTTTATACTCACCCCTCATATACAGATTGTGGGATACTCTCTGCATCAGAATAGCATGAAGGCCCTGACTGAACATAAGAGCCTCTCCGAAAGATCTCGGTGCTGGATCCCGCTCCAGAACTGTATATACGTCAGCCTTCCAGTCCATAGTACGTCATCACACCCGGTAATATGTAGATTTGCATAAACTGTACAAAAATGTGGGGCCGGGACCGAGATTTGAACTCGGGTGTACGGATAACTGTGTATGCAAACTGCATCTCTGCAGTCCGCCACATGGCCGCTCTGTCATCCCGGCTTTGGACGCTAATTTAGCTCCCCATATATTTAGGTTCGCTTTAAAGACAGGGTAAATATAAAGAAAATGGCTCAAAACTCTCTGTATCCAACGTTTCAGGAAGTTTTGAGTTTTATGCAGATCTGGTTATATTTAGCCGATTTCCATACTTTCAGGGCTGGGAACGGCACTGCTCAGTTCTGAATTTACGGAGTTTCCGACCCATAACGCTCTAAAGGAATTGAGAATGGCGATGATCGTAACTCCCACATCTGCAAAGATGGCTTCCCACATATTTGCCACACCTAAGGCAGCTAATATGAGTACCGCGACCTTTACGATCAGGGCGAAAGCGATGTTCTGATAAACAATCCTCAGAGTTCTTTTCGAAATACCGATGGCATCTACAAGCTTGGAAGGCTCGTCTGTCATGATGACTACATCCGCTGCCTCTATTGCTGCATCTGAGCCCATGCCTCCCATCGCCACTCCGATGTCGGCTCTTGCCAGAACCGGTGCGTCGTTTATGCCGTCTCCCACGAAAGTAAGCACGCCTTTGGCAGATTTCTGAGTCATCAGCTCTTCCAACTTTTCAACTTTGTCAGCAGGCAGCAGCTCAGTATAAACTTCATCAATGTTAAGCTGCTTGGCGATTCTGGTACCGACGAAATCGGAATCCCCAGTAAGCATTGCAATCTTTTTGACATGCTTCGACTTCAGCTTTGTTACCGCTTCGGTTGCATCTACCTTAAGCCTGTCGGAAATGATGATGTAACCGGCGTATTCTCCGCTGACTGCTACATGCAGCGTAGTTCCCAGGATTTCATCGTCAAAATGAGACACACCGAGTTCATCCATCAGCTTGCTGTTTCCCACTGCCACCATCCTGCCCTTCACAGTGGCTGTAACACCGTGACCGGCAATCTCTTTCACATCTTCTACCTGAGAAGGATCTATGTCCTTTTCATAAGACCGCTTCAGCGACATTGAAATCGGATGGGTTGAGAAGTTCTCAGCGTATGCAGCGAGTTCCAGCAGCTCATCTTCGGGAAGATCAATTGGGTGAATTTCCTGAACATTAAAGACTCCCTCCGTCAGTGTTCCTGTTTTGTCAAAGACCATTATTTCCGTTTTGGCCAGTGCCTCTAAGTAATTGCTGCCTTTGATTAAGACGCCTCTTTTGGATGCTCCTCCCAGCCCGCCGAAGAAACTCAGAGGTATCGAGATAACTAATGCACACGGGCAGGAAACTACCAGGAACGTCAGAGCCCTGTAGAGCCAGTCCGAGAATACGGCATCAGGCAGAACCAATGTCGGAACAACTGCAAGCACTAAAGCGATTACCACAACTATCGGGGTGTAGACCCTGGCAAACTTAGTGATGAAGTTCTCCGACTTTGACTTCTTGCTGCTGGCATTTTCCACCAGATCAAGAATCTTGCTGACTGTGGATTCCTCAAAACCTTTTGTGACTTTTACTGTCAGTACTCCATTAAGGTTTATGCATCCGCTGAGAATCTCATTGCCTGTCGAGACTTCTCTGGGAACGGATTCTCCGGTCAGAGCAGAAGTATCTAACGAAGATGTACCGTTGATTACCTCTCCGTCTAAAGGAACTTTCTCTCCGACTTTTATGACGATTGTTTCTCCAATCTCAACTTCACTTGGATCTACCGTTGCGATGCCGTCTCCGCGTTTAACATTCGCATGGTCCGGGCGGATATCCATCAGGTCTGAAATTGACTTCCTGGACTTCGCGACTGCGTAGCTTTGGAACAGCTCTCCCACCTGATAGAAAAGCATGACTGCCACAGCTTCCGTGTATTTTCCGATGCAGAGCGCTCCAACAGTTGCAATGGCCATCAAGAAGTTTTCATCAAATACTCTTCCATGCAGGATGTTTCTGACTGCTTTGTAAAGAACATCTCCGCCTGCTATGAGATAGCTTGCTATGAATAGAACAAAGCCCAGCCAGGCTATGCTGCTGTAGGCTAATATTGCAACGACAAAGATGACTGCGCTGACTATGATGAAAGGAAGACGATTTTTTATAGTAAGCGCCTCCTCAGGCCTTTCTTAATTTTACATCCGGTTCTATCTTTTTAATTATTTTTTCCACTTTGGGAATTAAGTCATCCTGATCCCCGTCTGTTTCAATCGTCATCTTGGTGGTCATGAAGTTGACCGTAGCGGCCTTTACTTCCTCCAGACCATTGATGGTTTTCTCCATTTTAGCAGCACAGTTTGCACAGTCCAAACCGTCTAATAAATATGATTTCTTCATAATAATCACCAATGTCATTTTTCTCTGATGTGTTCGTGACCTGTTTCAAAAATAGCTTTTATGTGATCGTCCGCCAGCGAGTAGAATATTACCTTCCCCTCCCGCCTGGATTTGACAAGATTTGCAATTCTCAACAGCCTCAGTTGGTGTGATACTGCTGATTTTGTAGTGTTGAGAAGAGCAGCTAAATCGCATACGCACATCTCGTTTTTATCTAAAGCCCAGAGGATTTTGGTTCTGGTATAATCTCCCAGAATCTTGAAAAAGGCTGACAAGTCTGTAAACTCGTCATCATCTGGCATGTGTTTTTTCACCAGATCTACAACATCAGCATGGATTACGTCACAATCACAAGTGAATTCGTCGTTTGGCATATTCTCCTCCTTACTAACTACAGTTGAGTATATGTTCAACTGTTATATAGATTACGATTGAGCATCTATTCAAATGAACTATGAGATTGTGTAGAATCCAAAAAAAAGTACAAAAAGAGAAGATTACCTCAATGCTTGCTTAGCCAGCTCATCAGCCATATCATTGTATTTATCGCCTGAATGACTTTTGACTTTGACGAATGAGACACTGAGCCTGTTTTTAATTGAGTCGTAGTGCTGTCTGTATTTTATAGTGCCGGGTTTGTTTGCTTTCCATTCTCCAGTGCACCATTTTTCAATTCCTGCATAGTCATAATAGATGATGAGACTGCCTGATCCAGATTCCAAAGCATAATCCATCGCTCTGGTTGAGCCTGCAATCTCGCCTGCCACGTTACGCATGTCTGCCAGAGCGCGATCTCCTGACTTTCCAGAGAACTTTTTCAAACCCCCATCGGGGTGTATGATGACTACGCCGTACGAGAACTCCTTTGACGAGGGGTTGTAACTGCCATCAACATATGCCGTCAGATCCGCCTGAAGACTGCTTTTCTTCTCCGGTGAAAGATAGTTTTCTGCTTCTTCGTACGACTGGAAGCTCTTGTACTCTGCGCCTGGAAAGCCAGAGACCTGTGCTCTGCATTCATTCCAGGTTTCAAAGAGGCCGGTCTGCCTGCCTTTCCTGACGGCATAGACTTTCATACGGCAGCCGAGGTGGCATAAGGATTATATCAATTCTTCTCCTTTGAGCTGCTATGCTTCCAGAGCACTGCAAGGACGTGGCTGTAAAAGAAGTTCCCTTTGAACTGACTGAAAAAAATATTGCTGAGGGTGTCAAAGGAAAGCGTGCATACACCAGATGTGAGTACTACGTCCTGCGTCACGGCAATAAAACTGCAGTTGTCGGCATCACCAAAGCAGACGGAGTGGAACTGTTCCGTCCGATCATTTCACATGAAATCATTTCAATGCCTGAAGACACCCTGTATCTTAAGGATGAAGAGGTCAACGTGATTAACCAGCCGGCAATGGCTGAAGTCTCTCAGAATTATCCTGATAAGACTGTCGTCGTCGAAGGAAAATTCGGTCATGTTTCCTTTACAAGTCCAGGCAAGATCCTGAAGCTGGATGTGCTGGATGTAGTTCCTCCGTATCCATCAAAATTATCTTCTCTTGTCAAGACTGCTCTGGACTCAGGGATGATTGACCTCCCGATAGTTGCAGAATATTCCGACATAGACATTAACAAACTGGCGCAGACTGTCAAAGACAGTTCAATACTATTTCCCTGTAAAGCTTCTGGGCTGCAGTCAGACAAAAATGACTACTATCTTGACCAGCTGCCTGAAATCAAAGAAAAATGCACACTCATCGGCTGCGAACTCTCTGAAAGAGTATACCGTTCCATATATAATGAAAAGATTGAGCGGGTGGAAATGTGCCCGCGGAAACTAGCTCCGAATGACGGTAAAAAAAGGATTGTCAAATGCTGCAAGATTAAAAACGGGCACAAGATAGACGGCAGCCTGGCAATGGTGCCCTGGGGAGCTACAATAAAAGAAGTGATAGACGCCGTCAATGACCTTTTCTCGGCAGACTCTTCGCATAGTTCATCGCCTTGAAACCTTCTTCCTGACGCTTGAGCTTGAAGAGAATCTCTGCGGTTATGTACCATGCATCGGCATCGTCTTCGTTGTCAACCAGATACTCTTCAAGAATTCTCAAAGCCTCCTGATTTCTGCCTGATTCCATGTAAATTCTAGCTCTCTGAGGAACCGTCTTTGACCTTTCCAGATGATCCTTCATCGCCTCAACTGCGCCTTTCTTGATTTCTTCTAAAGCATAAACAGAAAGCCACGGGTACCGGGATCTGACGATTGAAAGAAACTTTTCCATTTCTCCGTCGTTGAGCTCTGCGGTGCCGTTTTTAAACATTTTTCTCGGCACCATAATTTCAAGATTGCCGTGATACATCTTGATAAAATTAGGATTGTCTTGAGAACGAGCTACCCGCTTCATGGATGTATTCTTTACGGTGTTCATATCACTCTGGCCCTAATGAATTTACTCTGACGTACCCATAGACTGTATAGGTTATAAAAAATATGCATGCCAATACACCCAATCCAGCCATTACGCCGATGTTAAGAATGAAGCCGGCAACTGTAATTATAAATGAAATTAACAATAAAGAAGCATTGATTTTAAACTCATTGGATTTCAACCATTCCTTTACAGACATACGGCGCGTATCATGGCATGAGAGATTTTGAATCTTTCCACAAAAATACTGGTAGATACGCTAAAAATTATCAACTCTAAGCTCTTAGAGATCAAACGCTATCTTTTAATACTCCCTCGTTTAAGAAAAATAAAACATGTTTGCATCAAGCACAATGCATGAATTCATAATGAATGTACCAACGCCCTGCATATATTTTGATGATGACAATTCATGTAAACTGATGAATCAGCCATCCAGAGATTTTATGGAAAAATGGGAGCTGGAGTGCAATTGCATTCATGATATAACTGAGACTTTTGAAATAACGCAGTGCAGATCAGGCAGAACCATAGCGTGGTGTGGCTGCATAGACTATGCGTTTGTACCTGTGGAACACGGCAGCGTTTTTATTTTTAATCAAAATCAAACATTATCTGAGTTTCAAAAATCACTGCCTGTAGGAATTTTGGTAGTTGACAAAAACGGAAAGATTGTTAGTTATAATTCCAAGCTCAGAAGCCTGCTGGGTTTCTCTCCTGCAGATGTAAAATCTATGAATGTTTTGAAAGCTAGATGGACTGATAATGGCATCAAGCTGAGCACGGGTGACTGGGCGATGACACGGTCTCTAAAACGTGGAGAAGCAGTGGAGGGGGACTGCGTGGACATCACTGCAAAGAACGGCGGCAAGTCTACACTTTACATATCGTCGTGTCCCATCAAGAATACAGAAAGCGGATTGATTATCGGATCTGTTTCTTTATTCCAGGATGTTTCTGAGCAGAGAATTGCTGAGATGGATGCGGTGGATGGAAAACGCAAAGCCGAACAATGTCTGAAGCAGATCGTAGACACAGTAAAAGGAATGTGTTCGAAACGAACAGACAGCCTTTCAGATCTGGTTTCTAAGATAAGCATGACTGTAGAAAATGAGTATAAATCATATCAGATAGAGAACAGATTCTTTTCCTCAGAACTGATGGATATTTCATATCTGATTGATTCTGCTGGCTGTGAGTGTGAGAGATCTCTGCAGAATGGAACCACTGTTTTGTGTGAAGTTAAAGGGCATCGGCTTGTTTCTGCAAACATCCACCTGAAGGAAGCGTTCAAAACAATAATTAAAAAAGTAGCTGAATCAGGAGAACATAGAGAAATCGGCGTGAAAATCAAAGACTACTGCGAACATGGAAAAGAATTTCACCGCATTGAAGTCTGCGACAGAAGTTCAAACAGCAGAGAATATGGCAAGCTTGTGGAATGCTCTGGCGATTCGGATCTGTCGCTAGCATGCAGGATATTTGAAAGTTTTGGAGGACATGTCTGGACCGAAAAAAGAATGATTTCTGGCCGCTTCGGATATTCAAGATTTGTCGTGATTCTACCTGCGGCTGTATGCACAGACAAAATGGAAATCGGATTGGATATGGGAAGTTTCGCCTGAGTTTGAATGAGCGGTAAAAACTCTGCAAGCGGCGAGATCTTTACGAACGCAATTTGATTGCATCTAAAAGATGGAAAACGATCAAATATATTCATGTCATTTGGTAACACGTATCTATTGAGGTTTAATCATGAGTTATTGGAACCCTCGGGTAGAAGAGATGTCTCTTGAAGAGATTCATAAATTGCAGTTCAAACTTCTAAAGACTCAAGTCTACAGATTATACTCTTTTTCAGAGTTCTATCACAAACGCATGAAAGAATCAAATGTACATCCAGATGATATCAATTCTCTGGAAGACATTAGAAAGCTTCCCTTCATGTACAAAAAAGATCTTAGAGATAACTATCCAAATAAGCTGTTTGTAGGCGGACAGGATGAGCTCGTGAGATACCATGTTTCATCTGGTACCACCGGCAAGCCTACCGTAGTTGGATACACGCAGAGGGATCTGGATAACTGGGCGGAATCTGTGGGCCGTGGTATGACCTCAATTGGTCTAGGAAGACATGATACGATTCAAGTCAGCTATGGGTACGGCTTATTCACAGGTGGACTTGGAGCCCACTACGGGGCTGAAAGGATCGGAGCTACTGTCATTCCGGCTTCAACAGGAAATACAGAGCGCCAGGTGGAGCTTATCAAAGATTTGAATGTAACTGCCATATGCTGCACTCCGTCATACTTCTTGCATATTGCCGAGACCGCAGAGAAAATGGGCATATCTTTAGAGAAAGATACCAAACTGAAGACTGCAGTTCTCGGTGCAGAACCCTGGACAGAAAAGATGCGCAAAAGGATTAAAGACAGTACAGGCGTGAATGCATATGATATCTATGGAACATCAGAACTTTCAGGACCGATGTTTACTGAATGCACAGAAATGAATGGTGTGCACATCTGGGGAGATATTGCATATGTAGAGATTATAGACCCGGATACGGGAGAGCCTCTCGGCCCCGGAGAAAGGGGAGAAATGGTTATCACCATGCTTCAGAAAGAAGCCCTACCCATAATAAGATACAAAACCGGAGATATTACAGCCTATGATGATTCGCCTTGTCCCTGCGGAAGAAATCATCTGAGAATCGAGAGGCTAAGCGGAAGAGTGGACGACATGCTGATTATCAGAGGAATCAATGTGTTCCCGTCTCAGGTAGAATATACCCTAATGACAATACCTGAACTGGGCGAACATTTCCAGATCGTCGTCGACAGGAAAGGCGTTCTGGATACAATGAGGGTCAGAGTAGAACTCAAGCAGTCTGCGTTCAGCGATAAGTTGTCAGATCTCATGAAACTTAAAAAGAATGCTGAATATGCCTTGAAGAATTCACTCAATGTAGCTGCTGAAGTAGAACTATTGGAACCTGGATCTTTAGCACGCTTTGAAGGAAAAGCAAAGAGAGTTATTGATAACAGGAGGGATTGAATGAGCTGTCTTATTGATCAGATATCAGTCTTTGTAGAAAACAGGCCCGGCAAGCTGGCTTCAATAGCCGAAGTGATGGAGGCGCAGATGGTCAACTTTCTAGCATTCTCCATCGCAGAAGCTGATGGTTTCGGACTGCTGAGGGCTGTAGTTTCAGACTCGCAGGCGATTGTGACGGTAATGAGAGATCTGGGATACGCAGTAATTACCAACAAAGTCATAGCAGTCAAGATGAAAGACCAACCCGGCGGCCTTAAGGAGATAGCAAACACACTTGGAGAGGCACAGATAAACGTTGAATATGGATATGCTTACACCAAGAAAGATTCTGCTGTGCTTATATTACGCGTAGATGATGCAGAGAAATCTGTAGAAGTCCTTAAGAAGGCGGGATTTAACCTCCTAGATGAAGAAGATTTGAAAGCCTAAAACTTTCAAATACATCTAAAAGGTGAAAATATGAAAAAGTACAGATGTACAGTATGCGGCTACATATACGACCCAGAGAAAGGAGACCCGGATTCAGGAATCGCCCCCGGAACTCCCTTTGAAGATCTGCCAGAAGATTGGGCTTGCCCGTTATGCGGTGCTGCCAAAGAAGACTTCGTGCCGCTGGACTGATCACAAGATGTGTATCATCTGAAGACGGTGATACACATCTTTACCTTTACAATTTCACGCAGCGACCGGCGTGATCCCTTTTGCTTACAGAAAACTCAGACATTTTTCTGACTTCGTCTCCTGTAAATACGGGACCGTCTGCACAGACTCTCAGACCATTTATGACGCAGGAACCGCAGAGACCGGCGCCGCATTTCATTATGCGTTCCAGAGACAGCTGCACCGGCACACCATTTTCCTCACAGGCCTTGAGAAGATACTTGTTCATGATCTCAGGTCCGCATCCGAGCACGACATCATATTTCTGTTCTTTCATCATGGCATCGGCAACTGCCACGGCTGTACCTCTTATGCCCAGGCTGCCGTCGTCTGTGGATATTCTTACATTGTTGGAAAAAGACTTTGCACGCTCGATGAAGATTACCTCTCCTGAGTTTCTGGCGCCGAGAACTATATCGATTCTGTCTGGATTGTTCACAGCTTCTGCTGCGGCCATGATCGGGGCTGTGCCTACACCGCCTCCGACGCAGAGGATTTTTCCTTCCGGGATCGTCCAGCCGTTGCCGTAAGGACCTCTTACGCCTAGTTTGTCTCCCGGCTTCAGTGAAGAGAGGGCTGCTGTCGCTTCGCCGATATTTTTAACCGTAACTCCCCCGGACAAATATGAAACAGACATGGGAATTTCATCCACCCCGGGTATCCAGACCATCAGAAACTGTCCCGGTTTCACCTCACAATTGAGATCAAACCTCAGAGTGGTTATGTCTTTTCCCTCTATGACTACTTCTTTGACGGAAACGACTTCATTATACATGTGCTACCCCCACGATTTCTTTTATGGACTTAATGTCATTTTTCTCCATCAGCTCTTTCATCTCAGAACAGATGTCGCTGAAGATGTTTAACCCGCGGCGCCCAACAGCACTTCCGATCTGCACTGCAGAGGCACCCGCCATAATATATTCCAGAACATCTCTCCCGGTTTCTGCTCCGCCGACGCCGATTATTGGAATGTCGAGTACATCCGAAAGCTCATAGACGCAGCGCAGCCCTACCGGCTTCACCGCCGGGCCTGATAGCCCTCCGGTTTTATTGAAAAGTACCGGTCTTTTTGCTTCGACAGATATTGCCATAGCCTTGAGAGTGTTTATGGCGGCAATGCAGTCGCAGCCTGCTGCTTCAGCTTCCTTTGCCACATCTAAAAGGAGATGTGTATTCGGCGTCAGTTTCGCTATTACAGTAATGTCCACTGAGCCTTTGACTTCTCTGATAATGTTTCCGACTGCCGCAGGATCAATGCCGATTTCCATCCCGTAGCCTTTGGCATGCGGACAGCTTAAATTGAGCTCAACGGCTGAAGCGCCGTACTCTTTCATCTTGGCAGCTAATTCTATGAAATCATCCGGGATTGCTGCAAAAAGGCTGCCGATGATCGGAATACCGCATTTCAGAGCGTCTTTCATCTCCTCTTTGAACAGCTCGATTCCGGGACCAGGCAGTCCCATGGCGTTGATGTAGCCGTATGGGAGCTCGACAAGAGTCGGGTTGGGATACCCATAACGAGGTTCGAGGCCAATTGACTTAGTAACCAATGCTCCAGCTCCCATCTCTGAAACTCTGCATAATGATGAACCGGTTTCTCCCATCATGCCCGAGGCCAGCATGGTGGGGTTTTTCATCGAGATTCCGGCGAAAGATGTATCTAGCGTGATCATACCGTTTCGCGATGCGCGTTGATAATGATAAGTCTTCGGATTCAGGCACTCTTCTTTTTGTAATCCTCAATAGCGGCTTTCAGCGCATCGGCTGCCATGTTTGAGCAGTGAAGTTTCTTCTCCGGCAAGCCGCCAAGCCTGCCTGCGACATCTTCCCTCTGAATGTTCATAGCATCGTTGATATTCATGCCTTTAGCCATCTGGGTTATCATGCTGCCTGACGCTATTGCCGCTCCGCATCCCAGTGTCTGAAAGCTTATATCCGAGATGACCTCGTCCTTCACTTTGATGTATACTGTGGTTACATCATCGCATTCAGGGTTTCCAACCTGACCGACACCGTCTGCATTTTCCATGACTCCTGAATTGCGCGGGTTCGCAATATTGTTCATAACTTCAGGACCGTATTGCATTTTTCTTATCTCCTAGGGGAGACATTGCCCGTACTTTCTCTACCACTGATGGTATGACGGAAGCAAAGTACTCCGCCTCTGACATGACGTTGAACCTCGACAGTGATAAACGTAACGACCCGCGGCACTGAATCTGCGCCAAGCCAAGAGCACGCAGAACATGAGACGGCTCTGTCGATCCGGTAGAGCAAGCTGAACCAGTGGATGCGGCGATGCCTTCCATATCTAGGTATAAAATCAAGCTCTCACCGTCAATGTAATCGAATCTGAAGTTTGCATTGTTGCACAGCCTGTTCTCTCTCGGCCCGTTGAGATAAACTCCTTCAATTGAGTCTAGAGTCGTATCAATAATGAAATCCCTGATGTCTGTCATCTGCTGAACATCTTCATCCATATTACTCATGCAGATATCGCATGCTTTTCCAAGCCCCACTATGCCTGGTACATTTTCTGTAGAAGGTCTCATTCCCCACTCGTGGCCTCCGCCGTACATTAGGGGACGGATACTCACTCCTTCCTTTACCAGCAGCGCTCCTATGCCTTTCGGAGCGTGGATCTTGTGACCGGATATTGAGATCATATCCACGCTGGAATCTGCAAAGTCTATGGGGATTTTTCCTGCAGCCTGCACGGCATCTGTGTGAAAAAGCGCACCTGCATCTTTGGCTATTTCTGCCAGAGATTCAATGGGCTGAATAGTGCCGATTTCATTGCTAGCTGCCATTATTGTAACTAACGAGGTATTGCTATCTACTGCCTCTTTGAGATCCTCTTCTGATACGAATCCCTCTTCGTCGACTGGAAGGTAGACTACCTCAAATCCGCACTTTTCCAGAAAATGACATGTGTTCAAAACTGCAGGATGCTCAATGACAGAAGTAATAACTTTATTTTTCTCCTTTTTATGATAAAAGGCTGCCCCTTGAATAGCAAGGTTGTCTGACTCTGTGCCTCCAGAGGTAAAAATGACATCCCTCGGAACGGCCTTCAGCAAGTCTGCCACCTGCTTCCTTGCTTTCACGATAGCGGCAAATGCCTCTGAACCGAAAGAATGAAGAGATGATGCATTGCCGTACTTTTCTGTGAAATACGGAAGCATTGCCTCCAGCACGTCTGGATCCACTTGCGTAGTTGCACTGTTGTCAAAGTATACAGCCATCAGAGCAATAATAGAATGCAGAGTATTAGCCGATTTGCACAATTCCCCTCAGTCATATACGCCAAGCCTAAATACATGATATTTAAATCGGAGAGGGGCATGGATCCCGATAAGATACGCCGCGACTTTCCAATATATGAATCGGAAAACGGCGATGTAATTTACTTAGACAATGCGTGCCAGACGATGAGGCCAAGACAGGTAATAGACGCAATGAATGAGTATTATTACAGATTCCCTGCATGCGGCGGCAGATCAATTCACCGGCTTGCGACTCAGGTTTCCATGAAGATTGATGAAGCTAGGGAAAAAATTGCTTCATTTCTGGGATGCGATGCTTCAAATCTGGTTTTTACAAAAAACTGCACGGAATCACTGAATATTGTCGCCAGGGGATATCCGTTCAAAAAAGGTTCTTCTGTTCTCACCACAGACATGGAACACAACAGCAACCATGTCCCATGGGTCTCGTCAAAAATCAATCATAAGTTTGTAAAGACTCCTGCCAGCGGCATCTTTGACTTTGACGGGTATCTGAAAAATCTTACCAGAGACGTTTCTATTGTCTCCATGGTCCACACAAATAATGTTACAGGCACCACCATACCTGCCAGAGAAATTGTAGAGACGGCACACGACAACGGCTCACTGGTCATGCTGGACGGTGCGCAGTCAACTCCTCATCAGAAAATAAATCTGAAAAAGCTGGATGTTGACATGTTTGCCTTTTCTCTGCACAAAATGCTCGGTCCTTCCGGAGTCGGCGTGCTTTATGCAAAGGATGAGATTCTGAAAAAAATGGACCCGCTGGTAGGTGGAGGGGGCGGAGTCGGAACGACTGATTATGATTCTGTGACATTTCTGCCACCGCCTGAGAAGTTTGAATCCGGCCTTCTCAACTATTCCGGCATAATCGGATCCAGCGCTGCCATTGATTACCTGACCAGAATCGGCATGGATGAGATTGAGGGGCATGAAAAAAGCCTCAATACTCTCGTCACATCCAGACTTAAAGACAACGATTCAGTCAACATCATGAATCCGGTGGAGCCGTCTCTCCGCAGCGGAATATTTTCTTTCAATATTAAAGGAATTGACTCTCATGACATCGCTATGATCTGCGATGAGATTTCCAGCATCGCCATACGATCTGGAATGCACTGTGCTCATCCGTTCTTCATATCAAGGGGAATAAACGGCTGCGCCAGAGCTTCATTCTATCTTTATAATACAAAGGAAGAGTGCCTCAAGTTTGTTGATACCATAGAGTACATTGTCAAAACGTTCTCCAGCTAAAGGGAGAATCCTTATGACGGTTGCAGCTATTGTAGAGTATAATCTGCAGGTATCAATATGCTGAATATAGGATGTCATCTTTCAACTTCTAAGGGCTTTCTTGCCATGGGAAAAGACGCTTTGAGCATCAAGGCAAACACATTCCAGTTTTTTACCAGGAATCCCCGCGGAAGCAAGGCTAAAGCTATCGACCCTCAGGACGCTGAAGCTTTGAAAAAGCTGATGAAAGAGAACTCTTTTGCTCCCATTCTTGCCCATGCACCATATACTCTCAATCCCTGTTCTTCTCAAGAAAAAACAAGAGAATTTGCCAGAATAACAATGGCCGATGATCTTGAAAGAATGGAGTACTTTCCAGGCAACATGTATAACTTCCATCCTGGCAGCCATACTGACCAGGGTGTAGATACAGGAATTGAAGAAATCGTATCCATGCTGAACGGCATAATCAAAAAAGAACACCGGACCACGATACTGTTGGAAACAATGGCAGGAAAAGGCAGCGAGATCGGCGGAAAGTTCGAAGAGCTCATCAGGATAATCGATGGAGTCGACCTTAAAGAGAAGATGGGCGTCTGTCTGGATACATGTCATGTGTACGACGCAGGCTATGACATCGTGAATAATCTGGATGGAGTTCTTGATGAGTTTGATAAAACTGTGGGAATTGAGAGACTTAAGGCCATTCACATAAACGACAGTATGAATCCCATTGGCAGCCATAAAGACAGACATCAAAAGATCGGCGAGGGAAACATCGGCTTAGATGCTATGACCCGCATAATTAACCACCCCAAGCTTAGAACGCTTCCATTTTACCTTGAGACTCCGAATGAACTGCCAGGATATGCTAAAGAGATTGATCTCTTGAGAAGTAAGTATGAAGAGTAATCTTTGCCTGCATATAATATGATCTAGATTCCAGTCTGAATGCTTTCAGACTCACACCAACAGTTTATAAATCATCAGACATTTCTCGGCCAAAATAGCATAAGGTCTGAAAGCAGCCTGGTGTATCCCTAATGGAGTCTAAAGCGCAGAATATTGTAGCAATAATAAAAAACGAGAGTTTATTGATAATTGCCGCAATACTTGCACTGATCTCCATGTTCTTTGCATCATCGGATGTGAAGTATTCTGAGCACGTGGATCTGAAGGTCATTGTTCTTCTGTTCTGCCTGATGGCTTGTGTAGCCGGTCTTAATGAGTCTGGTGTTTTTCAGTCATTGTTTTCCAAACTGACTTCTAAAACAGTCAGCGTAAGAAAGCTTTCCCTGATGCTTATTTTAGTGTGCTTCTTTTCGTCAATGGTCATAACTAACGACATTACACTGATAACTTTTGTACCTCTCACCCTGCTGTTCCTGAAATGCATAGATTCGAAAAGGGTAATTTTTATAATTGTCATGGAGACCATTGCTGCCAATCTGGGAAGCATGATCACACCCATGGGGAATCCACACAACATTTTCATTTATTCCTACTACAATATGAGCTTAGAGACATTTCTGTCAACAATTGTTCCCTTCGCCGTGCTCAGCTTCATATTGATAATTGTTACAGTCCTGCTTCTGAAAGACTACAAAATCGACGCTTCGATAATGTACACTGACAAGCATCCAGATAAGTTAAAAACCATAAAATTCCTGATTCTTTTCATAATTGCAATACTGGCAGTAATAAATGTAATTGATTATGTTGTCTGTTTACTGCTGGTCCTGATTATCCTGCTGCTTACTGACAGGGCAATATTCAAGAAAGTTGATTATTCTCTTCTCCTAACATTCATATTCTTCTTCATATTCTCAGCCAATATCGGAAGCATTGATGAGATTAGTAATTATATTGTCCAGACAATCGAAGGCAAAGAAGTAGCCACCTCAATACTGTTATCGCAGATCATAAGCAACGTCCCGACCGCGGTAATGTTAGCGCCGTTCACCTCCAACGGAATCGGACTCCTTGTAGGAACCAACCTCGGAGGGCTGGGAACTCCGATAGCATCAATGGCTAGCCTCATATCCTACAGGCTGTACACTGCACTGAGAAGAAATGAGAAAATAGATTATCTAAAGACATTTTTTGCCATTAACATCTCATTCTTATTGATCCTGGTAATCTTCGCAGCAATCGTTCTGTAAGGAAATGCTGAATCACTGCATACCTATGAAGATATGATCAAAAAATTTCCACCTGGCAATGCGATTAAATAGTTATTCAGGGTTTGGTAATCTGCACTGTAAATGTGCGTGTGCCTGACATGACATCCAATATGAAAACACAGACCTTCATCACCAGAATGCCCGACAAACCTGGGGCATTCATGCTTGCTACAAAGATAATCACCAAGCACAATGGGAATATTATCCGAGTGAGCTACAACAAGGCTGTTGATTTTCATATGCTCTTTGTAGAAGTCAGAGCTGACGAGGAATCATTGAATGACATTACAAAAGAGCTCTATAAAATAGGATATCTGGAGAACGATGTCAGTGAATCCAGGGTAATCGTTGTCAACATCAAAATGAAAGACGAGCCCGGAAGCTTATACCCCGTCTTGAAAATTTTGGATAGGTATGATATTAATATATCATACATAAATTCAAACGAAGAAGACGGGGAATATCAGAATTTTAAAATGGGTCTGCTGATTGAAAATCCGGCTCTGATAAAATGCGTTCTTGATGATATCAGCGAGATTTATCCGATAGATATCATCAATTATTCTGAAGAAGAGCCTAACTTAGACAATACTATCTTTTACATCAGAATGGGCAATGAGATTCAGAAACTGTTTAATCTCGGCACCGATAAAACAATGGAGTTTATCTGCGAATCCAACAGGGTTTTCCAGCTGCTGCAGAACCGCGGTGAAACACCCAACAAAGTTTTCGAATACGTGCTACACCTGGCAAAATTCATTTCTAAATACAGAGGAGAGAACTTCAATCCAGACATAAGCGAGTATCATCTCAGCGAAAAAGTAACTCTGCGTGTCATCGAACCTCCCTGCGGCAGCAACACCTATATCCTTGATGACGGCAGAGAGCTACTGTTTATTGATACTGGCTTTGCTATTTATTCTGAAGAAATGATGAATATTTTCAGAAATATGTTTGACGATTTTGATTCACGCAATAAAAAAATTCTCATTACCCACGCAGATGTTGATCACTGCGGCTTATTGTCTGTAATTGATGCAGACATATATCTCAATGAGAAAAGTGCTCACAGTCTCCAGAAACAAAGCCAGAATTTAATGGATTATAGAGAAGAAAACATATTCTGCCTTGGGTACAGCAGGCTTAGCAGAATATTTTCAAACTATGTCCCTCCAGACTCGTCCAGATTCAAGATTATCGGAGAGAATGTACCAGAAGAACATAGAGAACTATTGCGGATCGGCTCCTTGTCATTCGGTGATATTACATTAGAAATCTACGAAGGCAGCGGTGGACATTTGTATGGAGAAATGGTATTCCTCTGTCGCGAGCCGCTGCTGCTGTTTACCGGCGACATATATGTAAATGTCAAAGGCCTTACAAAAGAAAGATCTGAGTTTAATTCACTGGCTCCGTATCTGATGACCAGCGTGAATGTGAATTCAGAATATGCAAAAGAAATGCGCAAAGCAGTCCTTGAATTAATTCCTGAAGGAAAAAAATGCATGATCTGCAGCGGACACGGCTCTGTTGAAACTATAACTAAGTAGTAATCGAGAGAGAGTGATGACTTATATATCTAACTAAAATAAAAACACTCAATCCATTTCATACATTTGATTAAAATTTGTCCCTGCATATCCGTATTATCAGAAATGCCCCCACATAGTTTCCGTTTAGATCGATATAAGGTTAATGTCAAAAAGCATCTGCAGCTTAACCAGCATGCAGTAATCTTTTAAGAATATGCACAGTTTTTAAAATTGAGAATTATTTAATTCTGATTAACATGTTTTAAATAGGCCTAACTCCAAAAGAGCATTTTGGATAAAATGTCAGGAATGAATAAAGGACTGTTCTACCTATTCGAAGAGAGAGTACCTCTGAGAATGCATCAAACCTTGAGAAAAGAACTCAGCGAGGGAAGACGGGTTCTATATATATCCAAAAACTCACCGAGGCTGTTAGAGACTCAGCTGGAGTTTGAAGAAGGACTGCTTGACGCCAGGTGGCTGTCTCCCAGACCGTTTGCAGACTGCGTTCCTCCCATGAACCTGGAAATGTTTGAGGATGTTGTTTATGAATTTCTCTATGAAAATCCCGACGGCATAATCGCCATAAACGGCCTTGACGTCATGGAAATGTGGAATAGCTTTCATCCCATAATCGATATGTTGTCCAGACTGAAGAATAAAGTCAACATCGGCAATAACAACATGGTTATGAGCCTGGATCCAAAGAACTTCTACCCGCCGAAATTAGCAATGCTGGAGAACATCACGGATGAGATCATCTCAAGCTACGCATAAGATAAGTGTAAAAAAATGGTGGACCCACAGAGATTTGAACTCTAGACCTTCCGGTTATCAGCCGGACGCACCAACCAGGCTATGCTATGGGTCCGTGTAGAGAAAAGTGAAGACAGCCATCTATTTAAAGATTATGTCTGTGAAATCCCATTGGCTTCAGACAGCAGGCAGTCCATCACTTTTTGCTATTCAATTCAGGTTTAGGATAATTCAGTATAAAAATAATATTGATGATTGCAAAAATGCTAGAACAATAAGAAGGGGAGGCAGGTTTTCCTGCCTTTGATTATTTTACTTACGGAATATGACGGAATAATCCACTTCTGTACCGCCGAAATAGTCCATACAGAACTTGGCTGTCTTTTTAGGAGGATATTCTTTACAAGAGAACACATCAATAAATGCCTTATTCGTATCTTCTGCAAAATGACCAGATATCATGGATGTTTCAATTAACTGTGCAAGTGAGTAACCCTGCACTTTTGGATCTGCACCAAAACGTACTACGATTGGCTCTCCAAAGCGCTTCATTTCAATATAATCGCAGAGGTCTATGGCAAACTGGGTGATTGTCTCTTTGCTTCTGATTTTTTCTGGATCACAACCGCTGATGTCCAGAGAAGTTAGCAAGCCCCATTCTCCACCCTCTTTGAATTTTTCGATTATCACGTCATCATCCATATTCTGGTTCAGTTTGAAGGTCATTGTGTTCATTGTGACACCTCACAATAGTGTTAGAAAGAGAGGCAAGAGAATCCAGTATTTTAAGTTATTTTTTGTTTAGGGCGGTTTTGAGATAGAATTTTGTACATATGTCATCAACAGCCGCCTATCTGGTACCATAACAGGAGAGTTCATAACTGTTTACGCGTTTGGGGAAAGCGAATGATGAGCACGGGGCTTAAAAACAAGGGAAAAACAAACGAGGATATGAACGAAAGGCGCAGCGCCGCTGAAGAGTATACGGGTGCATCTCTTTCAAACATCGGATCAATATCGTTTGACGCCATGGCTGCCGAAAAGAATGTAGAGAACATGATAGGAGCCGTTCAGGTTCCCCTCGGATACGTGGGACCGTACAAAATCAACGGCGATTATGCCAGCGGAGAGCTTCTTGTGCCAATGGCTACGACAGAGGGAGCGCTCATCGCTTCTGTAAACCGCGGATGTTCTGTGATTACCAAATCCGGCGGATCTTATGTCAAAGTAGTGAATGATGAAATGACAAGGGCGCCTGTCTTCCGCACTGAAAACATTAACCATGCTGTCAAAGTGTCGGAATGGATAGCTGAAAACTTTGACATAATCAAGGAGACTGCAGAAGCCACTACAACCCACGGAAAGCTCGTTTCTGTAACTTCATTTCCTGCAGGCCGCTCTCTGTATGTAAGGTTCGCTTACAGCACAGGAGATGCCATGGGAATGAATATGGCTACTATAGCTACAGAATCTGCCTCCAAGCTCATTGAAGAGAAAACGGGAGCTGTAATGATCTCTGTTTCCGGAAACATGTGTACTGACAAGAAGCCTGCAGCAATAAACAGCATTCTGGGAAGAGGAAAGACTGTGATTGCCGATGCTACCATTCCCAAAGAAATTCTGGAAGAAAAGATGCATACCACCGCTAAGGCTGTGGCAGAAACATGCTTCAGAAAATGCGCTTTAGGAAGCGCTATGGCAGGATCAATGGGACAGAATGCACATGCGGCCAATATGGTGGCTGCCCTGTTCATTGCAACTGGGCAGGATCCGGCTCAGGTGGTGGAAGGGAGTCTGTGCATGACTACCTGCGAAGACATCGACGGAGATCTCTATATCTCAGTGAGGATGCCTGCTGTTGAAGTAGGCAGTGTCGGCGGAGGCACCAGGCTTCCCTGCCAGAAAGAGGCTTTGGAAATGATCGGTTGTTCAGGCTCTGGAAAATCTAAAAAACTGGCTGAAATTGTTGCAGCCGTGGTGCTGGCCGGAGAGTTGTCAACATTATGCGCTCAGGCTGCGGGACATCTTGGAAAGGCTCACAGCAAATTGGGCAGATGATGTGCACATTGGTCCAAGTCAAAAAGTAATTCACAAATATTTTTATAAAAATATGAAAGAAAGAGAGCTCAGCTCTCCATTCCTACTTTTACAGCGCCGCGGTTTGAGTCGATCAGTTTCTCTTTTTTAGGCGGCACGCTTTTCAGAATGCCTTTGTCCAGAGACTCATCGGTGCAGAACTTGATTTCAGAGAATAGTTTTCCCACCATGATCATGTTAGCCATGCCCTTGAAGCCGCTGTCCTCTGCGATTTTAGTCGCGGGAATGTAGATTGTTTTTACATCAGTCCTTTCGACTTTCTTGTCAATCAGAGAACTGTCGACGAGAATTAAACCGCCGGGAACCACAGCATCCATGAATTTATCCAGTGACGGTAAGTTCATGGCAATCAGTACGTCTGGAGTAACTACCTGCGGAGATCCTATCGGAGCACTGCTCAGGCATACGCTGCAGTTGGCAGTTCCACCGCGCATCTCCGGTCCGTATGAAGGAAGCCAGGAGACTTCCATACCATCCATCAGACCTGCATAAGCGATGACTTTGCCGGCGAATAAAATACCCTGTCCGCCGAATCCTGCCAGCAGAATGTTGGTAGTGTTACTCACGAGAATCACCTTCTTTAACATCCTTGTAGACTCCAAGCGGATAGTAGGGCAGCATGTTCTGCCTCAGCCATTCCAGAGCATCTCTGGGAGCAAGGCCCCAGTTTGTCGGGCATGAAGATACTACTTCCACAATTGAGTAGCCTAAGCCTTCCATCTGATACTCGAATGCTTTCTTGATGGCTTTCTTAGCAGTCCTGACATTTTTAACACAGTCGACTGTAACTCTCTGAGCTAAAGCGACTCCATCTAAAGTAGAAAGCATCTCGCAGACCCTGATAGGGTAACCGGCAGTCTTTACATCTCTTCCGTAAGGAGTTGTCTGCGTCACCTGTCCAGGAAGACTTGTCGGAGCCATCTGTCCGCCGGTCATTCCATAGATTGCATTGTTGATAAAGATGACAGTGATGTTTTCTCCCCTGGTTGCAGCATGTACAGTTTCAGCAGTACCGATGGCAGCCAGATCTCCATCTCCCTGGTATGTGAAGACGATGTGCTCAGGATCAACGCGTTTTATTCCTGTTGCAACTGCGGGAGCACGCCCGTGAGCAGCCTCGACCATATCACAGTTGAAGTAATCATATGCAAATACAGAGCATCCCACAGGAGCAATACCAATCGTTCTGCCCTCAATGCCCAGATCATCAATGGCTTCTGCGATCAGTCTGTGCACGATTCCATGAGTACAGCCTGGGCAGTAATGAAGCGGAACATCGGCCATTGCATGCGGCTTGGAAAATAATGTAGCCATTTAGATACCTCCTGCAATTTTTTTGATTTCATTGAGAACTTCAGCCGGCGCAGGGATGATTCCTCCAGTCCTGCCGAAGAAGTTTACAGGCTTTCTGCCGTTGACGGCTAAACGAACATCATCGACCATCTGGCCCATGCTCATCTCTACACATAAGAAGGATTTTGCATGATCTACATTCTTCTCGATGCAGTCAACAGGATACGGCCAAAGAGTTATTGGCCTGATCATACCGACTTTAATTCCCTCTGCTCTTGCCATGTCAATGGCGCTGCGGGAGACACGGGAAGAGGCTCCATATGCCACAATAATCAGTTCAGCGTCGTCAGTCAGGTACTCTTCAGCACGCTGTTCAGTTTTGTGAATATGATCGTATTTCTTGTACCTTTCATGCAGAAGCGTTTCCAGCTCTGGAGGGTTGATGTAAAGTGAGTTGATGACGTTGTGCTTCCTTTGGTTCTTGTGTCCGCTGGTAGCCCAGGGTTTCTCAGGAAGACTCTCTACAGCCTTTTCAGGCAGAGATACCGGTTCCATCATCTGACCGAGCATTCCGTCTGAAAGTATCATGACAGGCATTCTGTATTTGTCTCCCAGATCAAAGGCATCTGCAACTAAATCCACCATTTCCTGGACAGTGGACGGGGCTAAAACAAGTACGTGAAAGTCTCCGTGCCCTGTAGATCTTGTAGCCTGCCAGTAATCTGCCTGAGACGGCTGAATGCCTCCCAGACCTGGACCGGCACGCTGAACATTGATGATAAGAGCAGGGAGATCTGAACCTGCCAAATATGAAATTCCTTCCGATTTAAGGCTGATACCAGGGGAGCTGGAAGAAGTCATGACTCTTGCTCCGGCGGCAGAAGCGCCCAGAACCATGTTGATGGCTGAAACTTCAGACTCAGCCTGCAGGTATGTTCCTCCGACTTTCGGCATCCTTTTAGCCATGTATGCTGCAACTTCGGTCTGAGGCGTGATTGGGTATCCAAAGAAGTGCCTGCAGCCCGCTGAAATGGCAGCTTCCGCAAGAGCCTCATTTCCTTTCATAAGCACGCGTTCAGACATTTAATCACCCTCCACAGTGATTGCCACATCAGGGCACATCATTGCACAGGAACGGCATCCGGTGCACTGGGACGGGTCAGTCAGGCAGGCGGGATGGTAACCCTTGCTGTTGATCTTGTCTTTTGCAAGAATAATCAAGCCACGAGGACATGCATCGATACACAGTTCACAACCTTTGCAGATGTTTTCACTTACGATTATTGTAGGCATGTTTCAATCCCTCAATTTTAATAATACTCCCAAGGCGTCTTTACATAAACGTCGATCGGATATAAATATTCGATTTCTCTAAGATCCTTTGCGAGATGCTTAGGAGCAGTTGTAAAAAGAAGCGGAATACACAGCTGCTTTGCGGTTTCCTCTGCATAACTCATAGAATCAAGAATTGTTTCTTTAGTAGTCTCCTGCTTGAGATGAGAATTATTGACTACTCCGGTGGCCTTCAGCCTGCAGGCGGCTTCAATGTCTCTCAGCATCTGGGCGGAATCTTCGACGGTAGCAGTCATGTTGCGGTATCTGTTGACTACGTAAAGCATCTGATAACCGCAGGCTGTGATCTGTTTGGAGAATCTTCCCAGAGCTGTAGAACCAACGTCGTCTCCGCCGACATCAATGATGACGTCGCCGTCAAACTCGAAGATTGAGTACATTTCTGCAGGCAGAGAAGGAAGATCCAAGTTGGTATGTCCGAAATTCGGAGCGATGATGTGCACTCCGCCGTCATTGATCAGGTCGGCATAATCTGACGAACGAAAATAAGGATTTACGATGTCAAGGTCCACCAATGTCACAGGCGTCCCTTTTTTTGCAGTGTCCAAAGCCATGTTGATTGCGAGGTTGGTCTTCCCGCATCCATAATGGCCACATATTAATTTGATATTAGCCATTCAGACCCTCGTGAATTCCTGCCGGGATGGTTCTACCTGAATATATAACATCTTACGTAGAGCGCAGAATCTCCAAAAAATCCTGATTATCTTTTTATCAGGGAACGACATCTCGGAAAGGAGAATATGGAGCCGAAAATTGCTGAAATCGCCGAAAGGATTCGCGCTTTACGCGAAATGTTAGGTTTAAGCTACGAAGAAATGGCAGAAGCTGCCGAAGTTAGTATTGACGACTACATCGCTAGTGAATCGGGAACTAGGGATTTTACATTTACATTCTTGTACAAATGCGCCGAAAAGTTCGGAGTTGACATTATTGAAATTATGACTGGAGAGAACCCCCACCTCAGCGGATACACTGTCGTCAGAGGCGGAAAGGGGCTTTCCATCAAGAGAAGAGCCGGGTTTGAGTACAATCACCTGGCAGCTCACTTCAAAAACAAGCTTGCAGAGCCTTTCCTGGTAAAAGCTCCATACAGGGAGGAAGAGCAGAACAAGCCAATTTCTATGTCCATGCATGAAGGCCAGGAATTTGATTACATCCTCAGCGGAAGCCTGAAGTTTATACACGAAGAACATGTTGAAGAGCTGAATGAGGGAGATTCCGTGTTTTATGATTCAGGAAGAAAACACGGCATGATCGCCACCAGCAAAAGCGGCTGCATATTCTTAGCAGTCGTTATCAAAGAGAAGGAGGACGAAAACAGATGAGAAACGTAAACCTCCGCTACGTTGAAGAAGAATATGATGAAAACGGCATTCTCACAAAACTCAAAGTGAACTGCCCTGAGAATTTTAATTTCGGATATGATATTGTAGACGACATTGCAGTGAACGATCCTGACCGCCGCGCCATGCTCTGGTGCCACGAAAACGGCGAGGAGAAGACGTTTACATTCGGAGATATCAAAAAGTACTCTGACAAAGCGGCTAACTTCCTCAGGAGCGTCGGCATCGGAAAGGGAGATGCGGTAATTGTTATCCTCAAACACAGCTACCAGTATTGGTTTACTGCTGTGGCTCTCCACAAACTGGGAGCAATCATGATCCCAGCCACATTCATGCTCACAAAGCATGATGTGGAATACCGCATAAATGCTGCGACAGTCAAGGCCGCTATCTGCGTGAATGACGTCGCCGACGCTTTTGACAGCGCCGAAGACTGTCCGTCGCTAGAAACTAAGATCATGGTTGGAGACAAACGCGAGGGATGGTACGACTTCGACGAGTGTGTAGAAGCCGCTTCAGACAAACTGGAAAGAGTGCCTACCAAATCCACAGACATCATGCTGGTTTATTTCTCATCAGGTACAACTGGATATCCAAAAATGGTTGTCCATGATTTCTCATACCCTCTCGGCCACATCATAACTGCCAAACACTGGCAGAATGTCGATCCCGACGGCCTCCACTTTACCATCGCCGACACGGGCTGGGCAAAGACCGCCTGGGGAAAAATCTACGGGCAGTGGATAATGGAAGCGGGAATCTTCGTCTACGAGTATGAGAAGTTCATCCCGGCAGATATTCTGTCTCTGATCGCCAAGCACAAGATCACTACGCTATGCTGCCCTCCGACCATGTTCAGGATGTTCATCAACGAAGGCCTGGAGAAGTTTGATCTCTCATCCTTAAGACACACTGCCATCGCCGGTGAGGCTCTGAATCCCGATGTGTTTGACAACTGGTATAAGGCTACCGGCCTCAAGCTGATGGAAGGATTTGGTCAGACTGAGACTACGCCGATCGTCTGCAACCTGAAAGGAACTGAACCTAAGCCTGGATCAATGGGAAAGCCTTCCCCGCAGTATACCGTTGACATCATTGACGGCGAGGGAAAGAGCTGCGCACCAGGAGAGACAGGAGAAATTGTTGTCAAACTCGGTAGCCCCAGACCGCCGGGATTAATGGTCTGCTACTACAGGGACGAAGCTAAGACTGCAGAGGCCTGCGAAGGCGGATGGCATCACACAGGAGACACAGCCTGGCGCGACGAAGACGGTTACTTCTGGTATATAGGCAGGAATGACGATGTCATCAAGTCGTCTGGATACAGAATCGGACCGTTTGAAATCGAGAGCGTACTTGTGAAGCATCCTGCTGTCCTTGAATGCGCCATCACCGGTGTTCCCGATCCAGTAAGGGGGCAGATCGTCAAGGCTACGGTAGTGCTGAGAAAAGGATTCGAAGCGAGCGACGCCCTCAAGAAGGAGCTGCAGAACTTCGTGAAGAAAGAGACTGCGCCTTACAAATACCCGAGAGCTGTAGAATTTGTCGACGAACTTCCGAAAACCATAAGCGGAAAGATCAGGCGCGTAGCAATCCGCGAAGGGAAGTAAATCATTTCATAAAGCACGGAGGAAGCTGAGCTGAATGCTCTGCCCCCCTATTTTTCCATAATATTATAAAAGAGATTCAACGCAGCAAGGGGCATTCTCAAGAGATGTCTAAAAAATATAACTGCAGAAATGACAGAAACAGCCTGAGAAAACTTGATTCGTTAGACACATTGACTAGAAAACCGATTAACTTTGAATGATGAGCGGTTCATAATCTAAGTTTTGTAAGGCGGCCATTATAAAAATCTCAATAAACACCCAGCAGGATACAATTGAATGAATACAAAAGATGCTTAAATATCAAAATGTCAATTCAACAAATCCCGGGTGTCGCAAGAAATTGTGAAAAAAAGGGAGAGTCAGCCCTGCGGGGGTACTGGCACTCATCCCCCACCGGGCTGGATCCTCGCATTTGGGAGGAGGCGAAAAAATGAACCTTTTCTCCAGATGTAGCGTCTGGACGATCGTTGCTGTCGACGATGTCGTAGTAGCGATCCTCGATTGGATATAAAGGTCCAATCCGTTTGGCTCACGTTATGAGCCTGGTTCCTGCAAAGGAACCGTCACCTCCGCTTTGTTCTACTATAGCCTTTGATACTTATATTATTTACTTAACCATCTGAGCATCCATCCCTTCTTTTTTCCAGATCTAGATCTCCTAAAGACTGTATCTCAGAGATCCCATTTACTTTAGACAATGGGTATTTCACCTCTCCAAATTTATATTTTCAAATAATTCAATGGCATCATCAGTCCTGAAAGGCTACATTTATGTACGGCCAGTGTTGTATATTTTATAGAGTTTCTTTTCAACATAATTTATCACTTATTTTCATAATGTAAGTTGATGAGCCAGTAATCTGTTGTACAGACGTGATGTGATGCTTTGCATATCTCGACAACGATGTATCATCACTTGTTGCGGAGATGAAGCGGAGGCAGACGTCAGAGTCCATGAGCTGTTACAAGAATCACCCATTTACTGACCCTCATAGTGCCTTCCCCTGCGATGATGCCTTCTGCTGTAAGTTTGTCAGAGTACGCTTGATTAACTGCTACAGAAACAGAAAGCTCCACGCTTAGGGCGCCATGCGTGATTTTCAGTCTCTGAAAGTGTGTTTCAATCACCCTGATTTTCAGATCATTTTCATAGTTGCCTAAACGCTGTTTCGGGTCATTTAACGATTGTTTTGGGTCATCAACCACGATCTGACCTCTGCATATATTGACACGCAAATCTACTTCGCCACCGATGAATTCGGGCTCCAGCGGCGAAGTAAGCATCATATTTTCAGCTTACTCAATCGTGTTGATTCCCAATTTCTTAATTTCTCTTTCCACATCTCTCCAATCAACTGAGGATTAGATGAGAGTTCAAAAACATCCATATCATGTGAAATGATAATTCTGATTATAACATATAGATAATCATGCTGAATGTTTGTGATGATTTTAGAATCTTTTTGGTGTAGACTTATGTAAGTTCAGATTTCGTAGAGCCACTGGCTTTTTGGTAGTTCTCTCGTGCAATCTATTTATACTGACTTTTCGATTGGCAAGCGTGCATGAAGTATCTGTGATGTCCAGTATAATAGAAGCTGTACTAAAAGAACTGGAGAATTACGACATTGAATCTGTAGAGGAAGTTTACCTTACAGTCGGAGAAATGACGTATCTTGGAACTGAACAGCTAGAATTTGCATATGAAATTCTCACGCAGGACACTCTCCTCAAAGGCTCTAAACTTGTGATAGAACCTGAAAAGATCGAAGTGAAGTGCAATAACTGCGGCTATGAAGGGGGCATCAAATACTTGGACGAGGGAGACGAGGATGAAAGTTATCACACTCAGCTCCCGATTGTATCATGCCCACAGTGCTCAAGCCAAGTTGAAGTTGTCAAAGGCCGCAGCTGTGTCGTTAAGTCTGTAAAGGCGGTGGAAAGAGATGTTTAAACTCAGAGATGAAGATGCGGCTCAGAGGATAGTTGAACTGATAAAAAAAGAAAATGTGAACCTGAGGTTCATGCACGTCTGCGGTACGCATCAGGATACCTTGGTAAGATTCGGGATAGAACAGATGCTTAAAGACACCGGCGTGGAAATCCGCCAGGGTCCTGGATGCCCGGTCTGCGTAACCACTGCCGATGAGATTGCCGACGCCATAACTCTTGCCAATTCCGGCGTGACGATCGCGGTCTTCGGAGACATGATGAAAGTCCCGACTCCGATAGGATCGCTGGCAGATGCCAAATCCAACGGTGCAGATGTCAGGATCGTTTATTCAATAGAGGATGCTGTAAGACTGTCTTCAGAAGTAGACAAGATGGTGTTCATGGCCATCGGGTTTGAGACCACGAGCCCCACTACTGCAGCTGTGATGGTTGAAGATCTTCCTGAGAATTTTTCAGTGTATTCATGCCACCGCATTCTGCTGCCGGCTCTTCAGGCGATAATCAACATGGGCGAGTTCCATATTGACGGCTTAATCGAGCCGGGACATGTTGCTGTGATCACTGGAACCAGGATCTTTGATGAATTCTCTACAAAGTACAACATTCCCCAGGTTGTCACCGGATTTGAACCGCTCGACCTGCTGATGGCTACATACATGCTGGTCAAACAGATCAAAGAAGGCCGGGCTGAAGTCGAGAATGAGTACAAGAGGCTGGTGAAACCAGAAGGAAACGTCAAAGCGTTCAATCTTGTCAACGAAGTTTTCGAACCAGTTGACAGGGCTTGGAGAGGCTTTCCTATGATACCTAAAAGCGCTTATGAGCTGAGAGAGAAGTATGATGATCATAACGCCCGCAGGGTCTATGAAGACATTCTGTCAAAGCGTGCACCTGTGAAAGAAGAAATCGGCGGCTGCCGCTGCGGAGAAATGCTCAGAGGAATCATTGATCCTGAACAGTGCCCGGCATTCGGCAAAGCCTGCAATCCCCGTTACCCTATGGGGCCGTGCATGGTTTCCAGGGAAGGTGGATGCAACATTGCCTTCAGATACCACGGAAAACTCTGATTCAATACGAGTTCATAACATTCCTGATGATGTTATAGAACTCGTCTTTTGCATATTTTTCATTGAAAGGATAATGCCCGCATTTTGAAAGCTGGTGCACTTCAAAGTTTACATTTCTTGAGTTTAAGGGTTCGATGACTCCGGACAAAGGGTGCGGATCGCAGTCCCCGTGGATCACAAAGACCGGGACGGCGATTTCTGACAAAAGTTCGGAAAGCGTGCCGTCGTTTCTGAGGTCTTCTGCCTCCTTCCATATTTTTGAGTACATCCGATTGTCCATTTCAAGATGGCTGCTGCATATTGTCTGATAGTTTTCAGTACCATCTAACAAAGATTCTAAGATTTTGAAATCTTCATCTGAAATGTTTCCGCTGTCCATTTCATTCAGCAAACAGAGGAACAAATCTTTGTCTTGCCACGAGAGTTTTGTCAGTCTTTTTTCCATGATGAATGGAACGTATCTCTTTTCAAACGGCGGACATCCTACAAGGATCAGCTGCTTCACATCTTCCGGGTATTCAGCTGCGTAAAGTATGGAAAACCATGCTCCCCAGGAATGTCCCATAAGCGTTAACGGAGTGCTTTTGAAGTCTTTCAGGTCGTCATGCAGTTCTGATATCAGCTCGGCTATTGAGTACTTAGTCTGCAGATGTTCAATAACTCCAAAACATTTTGAAAGCTTTTCGGCTACTGGCTCCAACGAACCTGGTGCTCCCGGACCCCCGTGCAGCAACACTGGACGGTACGGGCTTCTTCCATGTAACTTGATCATCAAACCGCCTCAATGATAGCTGTTTGAAAAGTGTCTGCGGATTCTATGCTCATAATATGTGAGATATATGACGTACTAATAAGAAAACATTGATGGGTAGTGCGAATGTAAAATAGTTTTAACATTCCATTGAAAAGCGCATCAAGTATGAATATGAGATTGTATAAGAGTGAGGCTACATAATATTCGTATTACTCATAACATACATTGAGCAGACAAATCTCATCAGAAATACAGATAATATTTAAAAATTATCAAATATTATAGACATCATAAATTTCACTCAGAATGATACGAAAAACTGTTGTTTGATCAAAATTTTAAAGCTGTAAAACACAGTAAGTTGGGAGGATTATCAGTAAAAATTATCTTGATTTTTGAGTTCATTTTGCTGCAGTTTTGAAGTCTTAAAAAGCATTTATTATTATGCGATCTAAATGTAAAATGACTGAATAAAATTGCATAATTTAGTATGATTAGTTTTAAATAGTAAATACTTGACAAACAAATATATCTTACTTGACATATGATTATCGAAGAGTGCCTTCGTTATACTCGCGCACCCGTGAGCGCGCGCATCAATCCCTGCCCGCGTTTTTTGACAAGTTTTTCAGGCCTTTCCGCTGAGATTTTTTGAAAATTTTTGAAATTTTTGATTGGAATTTTTTTGCATCCTCTTTAGATTCTGAGTTGAAAATCACCCAATTTTACGTTTCTAAACTTCAAAAAATCAAGGCAAATATGCCTCTCGATTTTTATCGCGCACGTAAGCTATCAAAGCAAAGAAATTGAACAAATAAAACAGCAAAAAAACAATCGAAACTAAGGTTACTAACACTTCGCCGATCTGCTAAAACAAGACCTTTGCGAAATGTAAAAGACATAATTTAGCGGTTCGAAATGCTGCTTCTTATGCTGCAATCGACACAGAAAGGCTCTTTGAAAAACTTGCAGCTGCATTCTCATCCTCATTCTCTTTTGATTTCTGCTTTGCATTCTGCAGCTGTTTCATGACTTAAACGAACACGTGATTGAATTGTAACCGTACATGTCGGGTATTCAAAAGATAACAGCCAGTAAAGCATTTCTGCCTGTTTTGAACAGCATTTCATCGAAATTTAATTCTGACGTCAAAAGACTCAATCAAAATTAAATGGAACTACATCACAAGAGGAAACAAGATGCTGATTGAAGAAATTTTGCGATTTCATCAATGAGAAAAGATCGTTTCTCATCACTCTGAGTTTTAATCAATGCAGCACACTTATCGCAAAACTGGTTCAATCTTAATCACCGTTAAGAGAGAATTATCATTTCAAGCATAGAATACAATAAAATCAATAATACATGGTAAAATTACAATTAAATTTAAATATCAAAACGGGTGCGTCTTTTAAATATTAAATTCTTGAACTGTTTTTCATCTGACAAGCGGTCATTATACTCGCACATATGCCTGCGCGCGCAGTTGTCCCTGCCCGCGATTTTTTCCAAGTGCGCCGTCTTTTCTCGAAAAATAGATTGCAAAAATTTTGATGGTTTTTGCATAGTTTTTTCACTAGCTTTTTTCAAAAATTTCAGCTAAATCAGTGCTTACGTTCCGCTTTTCTAAATCCCCAAATGTGGGGCTGATATGGCCGCGATTTTCATGCGTATACGTTAACTTAAAAAACAGCAGAATCAAGCGGAAAATCAGCAAAAATGATTGATCCAGTGATAGAAATGACAGGACTTGGCTTGTGTGGCTAACTTCCTGCAGATATTGACCGTCCAATCTTAAAAAACGAAGATGCCGCAGCTAAGTTAACTGATCTGATTGCTGTACCAGATGATTATTCTCAGCTCATCAATCAAATCCAATGCAGAAATGCCTGCAATGTTTTCAGAAATGATTTGTGATGCGACTGAAATGGTCTGACCTAATGAACCAGGCCAAAAAGAGAAAATAGCCGTTTTTTGGGACTTTGGTTCAATTATGATTCAGCTCATAAAATACAGAAGCCGGATGTGCAGTTTATTTGATACGATTGCAAAAATGAACAGGTGATTTCATACCGGCGGGTGATGCGTGCAGATTTTGAGAAAGCAGGAAGCGTGCTGATGATTTTCTCCTTTTCAACGACGTTTAAAAAGGATTAAAAACTCGTTAAAAAATAAGTGATTTTTGTCATTTTTCTTGAAATTTCAAGTTTCTTTCATTTTTTCCCCTTTTAAAACTATCGAAAAGCCAGATTTTTATATTGAGTGATTTGAAAAAAGTGGTTAAATATCCTTAGCAGATATGGTAATCAAGAACAAAAAAGGAGGTAAACCAAAAAATGAAAATGATGACCAAAAATGATTGCTTGAACGAACTTTTAAAAGAGATAGCTGCTGCAAAATGTCCCTTTTTAGAGCTCTTTGCCACAATGCTGGCAGTAATTTTAATTAATGTTAAAAACGAAATGTTTTCAGTCAACCAGTCACTTTATGATGCATATGCAGAAATGATTAAGACTAGCTGTTCTGAGAATGAAAGTGTGCATGCGTATCAGAGATCATTAATGAATCAGAAGTTCATGCTTGACAGGAAAGTATCAACTTTATCTGATGAAATTTTATTCAGGATATTGACCAGTTGATTAAATGAATGAAACAACTTTGGATTAATTGAGAAGAAAAATAGAAAGAAGTTTACTGACGTCATTATTGTTGACGTTCAGTAATTTGTTTTGATTCTTATCATCACTGCTTCTTCTTCATGAAGTAATATGCTAAAGCGATAATGAT
>OLGD01000367.1_pt1 | contig 94954 bp, 78 predicted proteins | sample 1605311 | NCBI WGS metagenome assembly OLGD01 (sample SAMEA3888917, study PRJEB22519) | human gut metagenome | biome: human gut; feature: human-associated habitat; material: faeces | place: Denmark | collected 2010 | reverse complement strand
CTTGTCATTTCATCTGCCATATCAGTATCACGGATACGGGATTCAGCAGACTGCAGGTTCTCAGCAGTGTTGTCATCAACCTTAACTGTGTACTCCAGACGGTTCTGAACAGCACCGAGTTTGGAACGCTCTGTAGTAACGCTCTTAATCATGGAGTCAACGTTGTCAAGAAGACCGGAGATAGCTTCACCATCAACATCGGTAACGGCTGTAGACTTATTAGCAGCTGTGTCAATATCAGTTTTCAATTTGCCAGCACCAGTTGCATCCTGAGTATAACCATATTTTGCGAGAATTTTTTTATCGTTATCATCAGGTGCAGTATTATAAGTTGCAGACAATGAATCTACTTCATCTTGCGATATCTTATTTCCGTTTCCGTTTGCAGTCTTATAGGATGCCTTTACCGTGAAAATATTACTGTTATAAGTATATTTTGTTCCGTTTTCTATAACTGTACCGTCTGTTGTACCTTTAGTACTAGCTACACCATCTTTTGCAGTATCTGTTGTGCTCTCGGTTTTACTAAGATACAATTTTTCATCCCAAGCAGTTGTCTTGATAGTTACATTAATACCCTGAGCATTGTTTGCACCTAACTGCAAATACTGATCTTTGTAGGAACCATCCAACAATTTTTTACGGTTGAACTCTGTATCTGTGTTAATTCTTTCATATTCAGATTTCAAAGTATCAATCTCGTCCTGAATTTTCTGGAAGTCGTTCTCAGCTGTTCCGTCTAATACGCCGGAGTTAGAAGCCTGAACAAGAAGCTCACGCGTTCTCTGCAAAATAGCATGCTGCTGATCCATAGCACCTTCAGCCGTCTGGATAAGAGAAATACCATCCTGTGCGTTGTCAGATGCACGATTCAAGCCGCGAACCTGAGCTCTCATTTTCTCAGAAATAGCAAGACCTGCTGCATCATCCGCTGCACGGTTGATTCTGTAACCACTGGAAAGTTTCTCAGTAGATTTAGCCAAGTTGTTTCCTACGATTCCTAACTGTCTGTTAGCGTTCATTGATGTAATGTTGTGTTGTACGATCATAATAATTACCTCCTTGTTTTACCGTCACAAATCCGTTTGCGACGTTGCGTTTGTTTTAGTTTCTATAATATCCAGAGGCGCAGGCTGCGGGCCCGGCAGCTTGCAATCCCCTGATTATTATCACGATTTGGTGTCACCGGGTTTCGTGCCTCTTTTTTTGCGGTACTTTTCCGGTAAGTTTGGCTCGGCATAATAAGAAGGAGAATTCTTCTTTAGTTCCGGATTGTTTTTTTCTAATACGGTACTGCGTACGATATTAACTTCCTTAGGAGCATCAATCATAATACGCAAATGATGATTACTTCCGCCTAAAAAAACAATTTTGATATCATCGCCAAGCATTAAGTATTCTTCTGTACTAAGTGATAATCGAAGCATTTTTTAGACCTCCCTGTCTTGCATTGATACAACATTTGTTGGTAAAATGTTGCATTGACAGCAAGGATTATTTTTAAGTAATCCAAATAAGGAAGGGAGAAGGAGGTTAGTATGGGAACGACACAACCGATACGGAACAAAAAAACTCTGGAAAATTTTAGAAATTATTACAAAAAGGAGGAAAACAAGCCAAGAAATTATGCACTGATTGTTTTTGGACTCAACTCGGCATTACGGATTAGCGACATTTTAAAATTAAAATGGAAAGATGTATGTAACTCTACCGGCTATTTGGAGCACATCATTGTGACTGAGAAAAAAACAGGAAAGAAAAATGTGTTGGCATTGAACCGTGCAACAAAGGAAGCACTGGATTATTATCGAAAAACAATAGAAACCATTGATTCCGAACATTATATTTTTTCTAGTCAAAAGGTTAAAGATGAACCAATTACACGCTCACAAGCATTTCGGATTATTCAAAAGGCAGCACAGAAATGTGGCATGAAAGAACCTGTCAGCTGCCATTCATTACGAAAAACTTTTGGCTATTATGCTTGGAAAAATGGAACGCCACCCGCATTGCTTATGAGTATTTACAATCATTCTTCCTATGAAATCACAAAGCGTTACTTAGGGATTGAGCAGTTAGACAAAGACGAAGTATATGAAAAAAATGTTCTTTAGAAAAAAATTTAAAAAGTTAAAAAAGGGGGTTAAGGAAAAAAGAAAACAGCCGATATATATAGTGTCAGAGAGAAAATGCAACATTTTACCAACAAATGTTGCATTCTTTTTTGTTAGGAAGAGTTTTTCTTTATTATGACCATTTTTTCTTCTTTTTTAGTGACAAATTCATTAAATTTTCGTATACTATAGTGAGATTATTGACGAATGGAAAATGAAAATCAGGTGATAGATATGAAAAAAGAAATTCAAATTCGAAAAATGAAAAAATCAGACCTCCCACAGTTGCAGGAAATGTACCGGGATTTGATTCCGGAAGGAGTTTCGATGGAAGTATTAGAGAACAATTATTATCGTACAGTCGACAGACCGGAGTATTTTCTTGCAGTGGCAGCGGATGGTGATAAGGTGTTTGGCAGTACGATGGGAATTGTGTGCATTGCATTGGATGCTCCATTCCTTGTTGTAGAGAATGTGATTGTTTCCGGTGAATGCAGAGGGCAGGGCGTTGGCAGAAAAATATTTGAGGCATTGGATGAATTTGCACTTAAAAATCAGTGTGAATATGCACTTTTGGTTTCTTCCGGATTCCGAAAGGGGGCACACCGGTTTTATGAGGCGGTTGGCTATACAGATGATGTACGCGGGTTTCGAAAATATTATTAGAAAAATTATAATCAGTTAAATATTTTGCTTGACAGAATATAAAAAATTTGATAAAGTTGCAAATGACATAAAAATAAGTGTTTGTGTGGACGGAGGATTTGATACTTCATGATAGATTTTCATACACACATACTGCCGGACATGGATGATGGAAGCCAGGCTACACATGAGTCTCTTCAGATGTTGACGCTGGAGAGTGAGCAGGGAGCGCAAGAGATATTGTTGACTCCCCATTTTTATGCCCATTTTGACAAAATTTCGTCTTTTTTAGAGCGGAGAGAGCACTCTTTTCGGAAATTAACGAAAGCACTGAATGAGCATGATATGGGGACTCCCCTTTCTTTACGGAAGGGCGCGGAAGTTTATTATTTTCCGGGAATTGGGGATGCGAAGCAAATTCGCGAACTCACGATTGAAGGAACCGATATTTTGCTCCTTGAGATGCCATTTGCTCAGTGGACGGATGAGATTTATGTGGATGTCAAAAAATTAATTGAGAAACAAAAGCTGACAATCTTACTAGCTCATGTCGAGCGATATGATTCATTTCAAAAAAGCAGAAAAATCTGGAATCAAATTTTTAAACTTCCCTTATACGCTCAGATTAATACGGGCGGAATCGACAGACATAAAAAAAGCGTTTTATCAAAAAATTCTTAAAACTTCAGGTGCCGTTGGTGCTGGGAAGTGACTGTCACAACATGAAAACACGTTTGCCAAATTTAAAACAGGGACGTGACAGTTTAAGAGACATCTTTGGGGAGACATTATTAGCAGCAATTGATAAGACGGAGGAAAGGTTGCTGAAATAATATGCGTAGGAAAGAGCGAAGAAAGATGCTTATTCTTTTTGTCGCGCTTATATTGGCGATGATAGCATTTGGAATTGGGCTCAAAATTTTTGAAAATCATATGCCGGAACCGGTAATTTCGGAAGATGGTTTTTTGATGGATGAGCAGTCGGAAGAGTTGGCTGCTTTGGGGAGTTTGAAACTGAATGGGAATATTTATTCTTATTATCACGATTTTGAAACATATTTAATTATGGGGACAGATAAAACAGGTGCTGACAGTAAAGTATACCAAGGAAGTATGAGTGATTTTTTAATGCTTGTTATTGTGGATAAAACAGACAACAATTATTCTTTTTTGCCGATTAACAGAGATACGATGTCGGAAGTACGATTGATACAGGATGATGGTACCGGCGCGGCAACAGCGGAACTGCAATTGTGTACAGCACATTGGTATGGGGGAAATGCCGGGCAAAGTTGTGCTAACACAGTGGAGAGCATATCCAAACTTTTCGGCGGACTTAAAATTGATGGTTATTATGCAATTCCAATGGATGAAATTCCAAAATTAAATCATTCGGTTGGCGGAGTGACGGTTACGTTATTAGAGGACTTTCAAGATATTGACCGCCAAATGAAAAAGGGTGAAACGCTTGCTTTGTCAGACGAGCAGGCATATCACTATATTCATGATCGCTATGGTGTGGGAGATGAAAAAAATACATCTCGTATGAAACGCCAGCAGCAGTATATGGAGGCTTTTTTTACAAAGGCAAAGGAAAAGGCTAAAAGCGATAAGGCTTATGTCAGTCAATTGTTCCGGAAATTCGAACAGACGGCCACGACAAATCTGACAGCTAAAAAAATTTCCGGCCTTACAAACCGGCTGATAAAAGGGACACAAAAAGGATTTTTTGAAATACAGGGTACGAGTAAAATCGGGAAAGCCCTTGGGGATGGAATTGATCATGCTGAATTTTATCCTGACAAAAAATCAATTATTGATGTCATGACAAAAATATATGGGTTAAAGAAGAGGGAATGAAATGGAGACAAAGGAAAAAACAGAAATCGTTCAGGTAAAGAAGAATGAGGAAGAAATGGAAATTGATTTATTTGAACTTATGCTTTACTACAAAAGCAGACTGGTGTTTGTAATTGGAGGATTTTTAATTGGTGCCATATTGATGGCGCTGGTGACAATTTATCTGGTTGCACCAAAGTATACGGCAACAGCAAAGTTATATATGGTTTCATCCTCGAGTGATTCCATTGTAAACTTATCGGATTTGGATTTGGGAACTTCCCTATCTTCGGATTATGAAGAGCTGCTTCGTGTTCGTCCGATTTTGGAAGAAGTGATAAAGAAAGAGAAACTTCCCTATACTTATGAGCAGCTGCTTAATATGCTGACGATATCGACGGTTTCCGATACACGAATTCTTTCGATTTCGGCGGAGAGTAAAAAGCCGGATGAGGCAAAACGCATTGTAAATCGTTTGGCGACACTTGCTGTTACAGAACTTCCCAAATTAATGGATACGACGAAGCCAAACATTGCAGAAAATGCTATTATGCCGAAAAAAAAGAGTTCGCCAAGTTTGTTTAAAAATACGATGCTTGGTGCAATTGTTGGTTTGGTGATTGTACTCGCTGTATTGACATTCTTCTTTATGACGGATGATACGATGAAATCTGCAGAGGATGTTGAGAAAGAATTTGGTATTATGCCGCTTACGGTCATCCCGGAGGGCGATGTTGCTTCAATTTCGGATGAGCGCGAAAAAGAGATACATAAAAATAAGAAAAAGAGACGGAAGGAGAAAAAGAAATGAAATCAATCAAAATAAACAATATGCCCGACCTTCCGTATGCGATGGAAGAGGCGGTAAACCGTTTGCGAATTAACATCAGTTTTCTTGGTACAAAAATCAAAAAGATAATGATTATCAGTACTGAGCCGAATGAGGGTAAGAGTTTTGTTGCGATGCAGCTTTGGAAGCAGATTGCGGAAGCAGGCACGCCGTCCATTCTTTTAGATGCGGATATGCGTAAGTCGGTTATGGCTGATAAATACGAAATTGTATCTGAAAAAAAGGAAGAGATAAAAGGTTTGTCCCATTATCTTTCAAGTGATTACCCGATTGAGGAGGCAATTTTTCATACCCAATGGGAAAATGGAGATATTTTACCCAACATTGATAATGTTATTAACCCGTCGATGCTATTGGAGAGTAATCGCTTTGAAGAAATGTTAGCTTATATGGAAGAAAAATACCGATATGTGTTTCTTGATTCTCCACCGCTTAGTCTGGTTTCTGATGGTGAGAGAATTGGAAATCTCTGCGATGGTGCCATCCTGGTTGTGCGTGGGGGTGTGACATCAAAGCATTTGGTGAAGAATTCGATTCGCCAGTTAGAGAGGGCGGGCTGCCCGCTGTTAGGAATTGTCCTAAACCGTGTGGAAGGGGCAAAATCCGGTTATTATTCCAAACGCTACGGAAGTAAGTATTATGGCGGCAAATATTATAATGATGCTTACTACTATGGAAATCATTAGCGAGTATCCGAAAAGCTTATTTTGGTTTTTCGGTTCTCATAGAATCTTTTAGGAAAGGAGGATAGAAAAAATGGTAAAGGCAATGAAAAAAGTACTTGTATGCGCTATGGCAGCAGCTCTTACATTAGGTTCCGCTGCATCTGCATCTGCTGTACAGAGCCCGACAACTTCTGTTACACCTGTAACAAAGAGCAATGTGAAGGCTTCTAATGGTACAACAGTAAACGTAAACAAAAACGGTACTGCCGCTGTTAAAGCTGTAAAAGCAACTAAGAGCAAAAGCGTTACTGTTTCTGCTACAGTTAAGGTAAATGGCGTTACATACAAGGTAACAACTGTAAATGCTAAAGCGTTTGCAAAAGCAAAAAAAGCAACCAAGATTACACTTCCTGCTTCGATTAAAACAATCAACAAGAGTGCATTCACAGGTGCTAAGAAAGTGAAGACAATTGTCCTTAAGGGCAAAAAGTCAATCACAATTAAGAAAGGTGCTTTTAAGGGTGTTAACACAAAGAAAGTAACGATTAAAGTTAACAAAAAAATGTCCAAGAAAGAGTTTAAAAAACTTCAGAAAGCTTTGAAAAAGGCCGGATTCAAGGGCAAAGTGGTAAAAGCCTAAAAAAGCGTTATGGGAGAGGATTTTTCCTCTTCCATAAGCCTTTTGTAATTGGCCGGGATTGCCTTGGAATTAAAAAGTGCTAGGAGGATGGGCATGTACCGTAGAAGAATGCAGGGATGGTTGAAGCATTTAGATTTTATGCTCCAAGAGTTACTCTGCTTTCAAATTGCGTTTCATATTGCATGTTTTATACGACATGGCTGGAGCATTCCGTATGCTGTTGTTTTATATCGTAATACAGCGGTAGTGGTGTTGCTTCTGCAAATCTTTGTCATTATTAGTTTAAATATATTTAAAGATGTATTGTGGCGTGGCTATTATAATGAATTTAAAAGTACGGTAAAAACCGTATTATATGTCATGCTGCTTCTTGTGCTTTATCTGTTTTTGATTCAGCAGGGGGCAAACTTCTCCCGTTTTGTGCTGATAGGAACGGCAGGGTATTATCTGATTTTGGCGTATATGCTGCGATGTGTCAGAAAATACTTTTTACGTCACAGCAGCCGCGAAAAGCAGGGGCCTAAGTCTTTAGTACTGATGACAACAAGAGATCATGCAAAAAATGTTTTGAAACGTATTCAGAATAAAAATGTAGGAGAATTTACTGTTACAGGTATTATTTACCTTGATTGTGAGCCGAAAAAGGATGCCAGAATTGGTGGAGTTCCGGTTGTAGCCGGTATGTCCGGTGCGGTTGAGTATATTTGCCGCGACTGGGTAGATGAGGTCTTTTTTGCAATTCCTCAGATGGATGACAAATATCGTGACATTCTTTATGCTATAGCAGATATGAGTATCGTTGTTCATATTTGTGTTGGTTCGCAGTATGATTTTCCGATGCAGAAGCGGATTGTGGAAAAATTTGGTGAATTTACTGTGGTGACTATGACACCATCGATATTAAATCTTCGGGAAGCGTTTGCCAAACGTCTCATGGATATTGTTGGTGGTTTTGTCGGTTGTCTTTTAACCGGAATTTTTACGGTTATTTTGGCACCATTTATATGGATTAAATCACCGGGACCAATCTTTTTTTCACAGATGCGTGTTGGAAGAAATGGCAAACTTTTTAAGATGTATAAGTTTCGCAGTATGTATCCGGATGCCGAAGAGCGCAAACAAGAGTTGTTAGCGATGAATGAGGTGGAAGACGGATACATGTTTAAAATTGAAAATGATCCTCGTATCATCGGCAGCGAAAAAGGCGCAGGAAAAGGAATTGGTAATTTCATAAGAAAGACATCCCTTGATGAATTTCCGCAATTTTTTAATGTGCTGAAAGGTGATATGAGTTTAGTGGGCACTCGCCCCCCGACTCTGGATGAGTGGGAAAAATATGAACCGCATCATAGAGGCCGCATGTCAATTCGTCCGGGGATAACCGGAATGTGGCAGGTAAGTGGGCGAAGTGATGTGATGGATTTTGAAGAGGTTGTTGCTCTTGACAGAGATTATATCTCGAGATGGAGTATCGGGCTTGATATCAAGATTCTATTGAAAACGGTTGTCTCTGTGGTGAAAGGCCAGGGGGCAAGATAAAAGATAGTTTAAATTTATGTGCAGGTGGTGAGGCAGGATATGTGGTATGTGATTCAAGTAATGTCCGGGGAAGAGCACGAAAAGGAGCAGCTTTTCAAAAAGCTGATTCTAAATAGAGATGGCAGAACTTACGACAAAATTTTTGTCCCGATGTACGTCAGAAAAAAACGATATCAGGGAAAATGGCACGAGGAGCAAAAGGTTTTGTTCCCCGGTTATATTTTTGTTGATACAAGTGACATCGAATTGTTCTGCCAATACTTGGCGAAAGTACCGGGATTTAAAAAGGTGCTTCGCGACGCGGATGAGATTGCACCAATTACGGAAGAGGAGAAAGCCTACCTTCTTTCCATGATGGACGAGCATTATATCGTTCAAATATCAGTTGGTTATCTTATCGGTGACAAAATATGTATTACGGAAGGGGCCTTAAAAAATTATCAGGGCTCCATTTACCGAATTGACAGACACCGGCGCACGGCGCAGCTAATGGTAAATCTTTTTGGCCGCCAAACGAAGGTGGAAGTTGGGCTTGAGGTGATTCAGAAATACTCCGAATATGCTTCTGTTGTCTCCGGAGTATTTGCCGGGAGCCGCTGCCGCATTCTGGAAAACCACAAGAAAGAGAAAACAGTGAAAGCAAGTGTGGATGTGCTCGGAACACCAGCCACAGTTGTCTTTCGCTATGAGGAATTGAAGTTTTTAAGCAAGTCTGAAGTGTAATCGTCGCTTTGCCGCGTTGCAGGACAGATGGAACACACCGTGTAGTCAACTTCTGCGGGAGCAGAGGGTGGCGGAGCACGGTGTTTTTTTTGAATGGAATGGAAAAATGGTTGAGGATGAGAAAATGGAACAGGTGAATGAAGTGCAGCATGTGTACTTGGTTGGTGCGAAGAGTCTTGGTGCCTATGGTGGATATGAGACGTTTGTATACAAGCTTACAGAATACCATCAAAATAAAAGGAATATCAAATATCATGTTGCTTGCAAAGCTAATGGCGATGGATGCATGGATGAAAACAAATATGAGGGCGTAACAAGAATTAACGATCATGAGTTTGAGCTGCATAACGCTCATTGCTTTAAAATTAACGTTCCGCAGATTGGACCTGCACAGGCGATATATTATGATGTTGCTGCATTGCGGACTTGTTGTAAACATATCAAAAAGAATCATATTTCTCATCCGATTATATATATAATGGCTTGTCGTATAGGACCTTTTGCAAGACATTTTTATAAAAAAATTCATAAGCTGGGCGGAACGTTGTATTTAAATCCGGATGGTCATGAATGGCTGAGGGCTAAGTGGCCTACACCGATTCGGAAATATTGGAAGATTTCGGAGCAGATGATGGTAAAATATTGTGACCTTGCTATTTGTGATTCTGTAAATATAGAGAAATACATCCATGAATGCTATGACAACAAAGGGATAAAAAAGAGAAGTCCGAAAACCACATTTATTGCATATGGTGCTGATTTGACACTTAGTAAATTGGCTGACGATGACGACAAGTTAGTGAACTGGTATAAGGAAAAAGGATTGACGAAAAAGAATTATTACTTGGTTGTTGGTCGTTTTGTGCCGGAAAACTCCTTTGAAGTCATGATTCGGGAATTTATGAAGAGTAACAGTCAGAAAGACTTTGCACTGATTACAAATGTGAATGACAAATTCTTGAATGAATTAGAAGAAAAATTACATTTCAAGAGTGACAAGAGAATCAAGTTTGTTGGCACGGTTTATAATCAGGAACTTCTAAAAAAAATTCGGGAAAACGCATATGCGTATTTCCATGGTCACACAGTTGGTGGCACCAACCCTTCGTTAATCGAAGCTCTTGGCAGTACGGATTTGAATCTTTTGGTTGATGTCGGTTTTAACAGGGAGGTTGCAGAAAATTGTGCGTTATACTGGAGTCGTGATGACGGAGAACTGGCTAGTCTGATTGATAAAGCAGATTTTATGAGTGCAGATGAAATCACAGAGATGGGGGTGAGAGCCAGGAAACGCGTAGCTGAAGAGTACACCTGGGATAAAATCTGTGGGCTGTATGAAGATGTGTTTGTGGGGGAAATAAGTAATGATTGACCATTAATAAAGAGTGACAAAGATTAATTGAATTAAGGTGAAAGCATGAAACAACATTTGTCGATTGAAGAAACAGGAATAAAGGGATTGTGCATTATAAATCCGGCATCATATAGACATGATGAAGATTTAATTCTGGAAACGTATAACAGTCATGAAATGTTAAAAAATGGATTGAATATGATCTTTGTTCAAGAAAATCAATCGATGAGTGGTAAAGGCGTTCTTAGAGGCTTGCATGTTCAAAAGAATTTTCCGCAAGGGAAACTGGTGAGAGTTGTAAGAGGGGCAATATACGATGTTGCTGTAGACACAAGAATTGATTCTCCGACATATGGAGATTGGTGTGGTGTTCATCTTTCATCGGATAATAGAAAGCAGTTTTATATACCAGAAGGCTTTGCACATGGGTTTTATGTGACTTCGGAAATTGCAGTCGTTTGTTTTAAGGTTTCAAACTACTGGCATCCAAATGATGAAATCGGAATTCCATGGGATGATTCAGAGTTAAATATAAATTGGCCTATAAAAGAAAATGAGATGCCAATTGTTGCAGATAAAGACTTACATTATGATTCCTTTTCTCTGCTAAAAGAAAAATTAATCAAAAGAGAGGGATAGAGATATGAAGATATTATTAATACATAAGTTCCATTATATGCTTGGTGGAACAGAAACATTTCATTATAATTTGGCAGAGGCTTTAACTGCAGCAGGTCATGAAATTATTTTCTTTTCTATGTATGACGAAAGAAATATACCTTGTGCACAAGATAAGTATTTTGTCTCTAATGTAGATTATAATGATTCCAATTTGAGCACATTAAAAAAAATCAAAATGGGAATCAAATTAATATATTCTTTTGAAGCTAAACATAATATTGAAAAATTGATTCAAGATGAAAAACCGGACATTGCCCATATCGGATTGTTACATCGCCAAATTACATTTTCGGTTGTTGATGTTTTGAAAAAATATAATATTCCTGTTGTAATGCATTTGCATGAATTGACGGCAGTGTGCCCTTGTTATACTATGCTACGACAAGATGGAACTATATGCAGTGATTGTGCAACAAAAGGATATTGGAATTGTGTGAAAAATAAATGTATGAAAGGTTCTCTTACTAAGAGCATGTTGGCATATGCGGAAGCTCAATTCCTTAAATGTGGACATTATTATGATAAAATTGACTTATATATTGCTGAATGTAATTTTTATAAAAATTTAGTACAGAGGGCTCAGTTTACTCATTCGCCAATAATCAAGATGAATAATTTTTTGCCGATACATCAAGAGTACAAAGCCTATTATGACCAGGATAACTATATTCTGTATTTTGGAAGATATGCAAGAGAAAAAGGTGTTTTGACGATTCTGAAGGCCTATGCCAAGATACATTGTTCTGAAAAATTAGTGCTGGTTGGTAAAGGCTCAGAAGAAGATAAAATAAAAGATTATGTTAAGGAGCATAACCTCGAAGAGCGTGTTCAGATAAATGGTGCAATTTTCGGAGAAGAAATGGAGCATATAATCGAACGCGCCAAGGTTGTTTTGGTACCGTCTGAGTGGTACGAGAATGGGGCGTTTGTTGCACTGCAGGCTTTAGCTAAAGGAAAGATTGTTGTCGCAAGTGATATTGCAGGCCTTTCAGAAATTGTGCAAGATGGTGAGACTGGCTATTTGGCTGAACCGGGAAATCCTGATAGTTTTGCTGTAGCAATTCAGAAGGCGTTAAGTTTGACAGAAACAGCGTATAGAGATATGAGCGAACATATAGTTGCGTACGCAAAAAAAAGATGTGATGCAGGCAATTATATAAAAGAACTTTGTAAAATTTATGAGAAACTGATAAACGAGAAACAGCATAAGGAGAACAGATGAAAAAGAAGGCATTGATAGTTGTAAATCTTGCTGGCTTTCTACATTTTCTTTGGAATGATATTTCGACGCTTCAAGAAATGGGGTATGAAGTGTCGGTAGCGATGAACGAAAATTCTGCGGCCGGTCCTAATCTGATTGAAATTCCTAAACTGGAAGAAATGGGGATTGCACATTATCAAGTGAATTTTGATACGAAAAGCCCAATTTCAAGGCAGAATGTACAGGCTTATAAGCAACTTAAGCTTATTTTGAAACAGAATAAGTATGAATTGATTCATTGCCATACACCTATTGTTGGTATCCTGACCAGAATGGCAGCAAGAAAAGAAAGAAAAGATGGGACGACAGTTATATATACCACACATGGATTTGCGTTCACTGACAGATCATCAAAAAAAAGCTGGCTTGTTTATTTTACGACCGAAAAACTGATGTCTAGATTCTGCGATGCTATTATTACGATAAACCACGAAGATTATAACAATGCAAAAAGAATGCACTGTCCAAATGTTTATGTTATTCCGAGTGTCGGACTGGATAATAAGCGGTTTGCAGATATAAAAATAAATAGAGACGAGTATAGAGTGTCATTTGGTGTAAAGCCAAATGATCATATGGTTTTATCTGTAGGTGAATTATCATCAAGAAAAAATCAGAAGATTATTGTTGATGCATTGGGGATGCTTGATAGAAAAGAACAGTATGTATTTGTAATCTGCGGAACGGCAGTTGTGAATTCAACAATTGAGGAAGAACTTAAAAGAAAGGCTTCTAAATTGGGAGTCAGAATTTTTCTGGCCGGACATAGACTTGATATTCCGGAGATTAATCATTGCGCAGATGTTGCGGTTATTCCATCAATAAGAGAAGGTTTTGGCATGACCGGAGTAGAGGCACTTGCATCAGGTGTGCCTGTTGTAGGCTCTGATGTACAAGGAATAAGAGAGTATGTAATCCCTGAGAAAACAGGATATTTATGTGATCCATATAGTCCAAATCAATTTGCAGACGCAATTGAAAAAATAGTGAATCTGTCTCCGGAAGTAAGAAAACAGATGGAAGTTTCTTGCAAAAAAAAGGCAGAAGAATTTGATGTATCTAAATCCATTGCTGCCATGAAGAATATATATAAGGAAGTTTTATACCATGACAGAAAATAAGAAGAATAAAAATGAGATGCTGCTGGTCAGCGTTATTGTACCGATATATAACGTAGAATTTTATTTGAACAAATGTGTTGATTCAATACTTAACCAGTCATATAAAAATATTGAAGTGGTTCTAGTCGATGATGAGTCACCAGATTCCTGTGGGAAAATGTGCGATGACTATGCGGCACTGGATGGTAGAATTAAGGTTGTTCATAAGAAAAATGGTGGTTTGTCTGATGCAAGAAATGCTGGTATGAAAGCTGCAACAGGAGATTTAATTACTTTTGTTGACAGTGATGACTATATTTCGGAAGACTTTGTGAAAATTCTCTTTGAAGCCATGTCAGAGAATAATGCTGATATAGCTATTGCAAATATGAAGAGAACGAGCAGACGTGATGATAAAAATACTGTAACAGACTGGAAAGTGTCGAATTACAAATCCGAAGATGCTCTGGTTTGTATGCTCTATGGCACACCATTTGGTACATCTGCATGTGGAAAACTTTTTAAGAGAAAGTTATTTGAGGGCATTGAATTTCCATATGGAAAATTCTCCGAGGATCTTTTTACAATTTATAAAACAATCTTGAAGAGTAGAAGTATAACTTATATAGGTTTTGATGGGTACTTCTATTACTACCGAGATGAGGGAAGTATAGTTGTTTCTGGCTATAAGAAAAAGCATTTAGAAGCATTGGATGCTGTTGATGATATTGAAGAATCGGTAAAGGGGAAAGGACGATTTGATAACGCACTATCGACTCAGTATATAAATGTTATATATGATATTGCGGCAAGGAATCCGTTGCTTTCAGAGTTTCGGAATAAACGTATTCAAAATAATTTGAAAGCACACCGGATGAGTGTGCTAAAAGATAGTAATGCACCAAAAAGATTAAGGGGATTTGCTGCAATATCGTTATTGGGAAATAGGATAGTGCTTAAAGTGGTTGTTGCGAGAAACAGGAGGTGGAAGGTACAAAGAAGGGAGACAAAAAAGAGATGATGCCATATATTGTTGTATTTATAATTTCAATAGGTTTTTTTGCACTTTCTGATCGAGTGAAATTTACACAAAGGAAACCAGTCGTATTTGTAGCTGTTATGATATTGTGTTTGTTAGCTGGTCTGAGAGCAGAAAGTATTGGAACAGATACAAAAGTTTACTTGGTGCCTGTTTTTGAAGCAGCAAAAAAATGCCATAGTATTGGAGAATATTTGAACTCATCTTTTCATGCTTTTACATGGACAACGAATTATGTGAAAGATTTGGAACCTTTATTCCCGTCGTTAGTTTTGATTGTGACAAAAATTACGGGCTCATTATATTGCGTTCAGACTGTGTTGGAATTATGCGCGATTTTGCCACTATACGTTGCCGTTAGAAAAGATAAAAACACAAGTCTTTGGATGGCAATGTTTGTCTTTTGTATGGCCTTTTATAATCCATCGATGAATATGATGCGTCAGTCAATTGCTATGTCTTTTGGCGTTTTGGGCTTTGAATATTGGAGAAATGAAGAAAAGAAAAACGCTTTTATTTGTGTGCTCACAGCTTTTTTATTCCACAGAAGTTCCTTGCTGATATTACTGATTTATCTTTTATATGGTTATGTTGTTAAGGGAATTACTTTAAGTTTAACAGGAAATAAAATTAGTAAGAGAAATGAAACACCGAGAATGCTGATAGCAATAGGAATAGGTTTAGCCGGAATGCTATTGGCATCTGCAATTGTGTTAGCACTGTCATCGTTTGGATTTGGACAGTATTTAAGCTATGTTACTGGTAAGCTTTCATTTATGCCGAATCAGCTTTTAATTCGTGTTCCTCAAATTGTTCTAATCATTTGGAGTTATAGATATTTGAAAGACCAGAGAGGAGATATTTCATTCTTCTTGGTTATGCAAGTATATGTAGTCTTATTTTTACAGTTTACCAGTGTAAGTGGTTATGGTGGAAGAATTGCACTATACTTTGCAATTTTTGATGTGATTGTTATTCCATGGGCAATGGGGGCATTAAAACCAGTAAAAAGTGGAATAATTATTCGTTCGGCTATTATACTTTATTACATGTTTTATTGGTGGTTTTATTTTGTATACTCAGGAACACATCAAACAGTGCCGTATATATTTATGAACTAGAGGAGAAATGAATAGATGGATAAGAAAATTGGTATTATGTCTATGCAAAGGATTATTAATTATGGATCCTTTTTGCAAGCATACGGTTTGAAAAAAATGATTGAGTCAGTTTCAAAATCAGAAGTTGAATTTGTAGATTACAGATTTGGCATTGATATTACAGACAGACTTAAAAAGCCACAGGCACAAAAAGAAAGTGTGGTGGATAAGGTGCTAAAAAATAGGACTCCATGGAATTACTTAAAAAAGAAGCGCTTTTTTAAAGAAATAGAGAGAAGGTTAATTCAGGATTTAAAGACAATAGGAGTTGATGAACTGAACTATGACTGTATGGTTGATACATTAGTTATTGGAAGTGATGAAGTATTCAATTGCATTCAGTCATATCCAGTGGGATACTCTAAACAATTGTTTGGCGATGGTTATGAAGATAACAAGCTTGTTTCATATGCTGCGTCTTTCGGAAGCACGTGCTACGAAGATTTGGTGAATACTGGCATTGAAAAAGAAATTAAAATAATGTTGTCTAAATTTGCAGCTATTTCTGTACGAGACGAGAATAGTGCATATATTGTTAAACAACTGCTCGGTTATGCCCCGGAAATACATATGGATCCAGTTCTTATGTATGATTTCACACAAGAAATTGCGGAGAATAAGACTGACGAAAAAGATTACATTATTTTATATGCATATACAGGGAGATTAAGTAGAGAAGAAGAGAGGTATATTAAAGCATTTGTGAATAGACATAATAAGAAAATAATATGCATTGGTCATTATTCGAATATTGTCGACAAAAATATAATATGCAATCCATTATATGTTTTTTCTTATTTCAAAAATGCGGATTATGTCATTACAGATACTTTTCATGGAACGGTATTTTCAATTAAAATGAATACAAAATTCTGTACGCTTATACGAGATTCTAATCGTAATAAATTGGAGGCATTGTTAAAAAAACTAGATAAGTTGGACAGAAAAGTAGAAAAAATGGAAGATATTGAACAGTTATACAATACCGAAATTGATTTTTATAAAACTAATCAAATTATTGAGCAAGAGCGAAAAAAAACAACTTTGTATTTAAAGGAAAATATTTAAAATGGTTAGTGAGTCAAGAAATAGATACTTATTAAAAAACACATTAATTTTTACGCTTGGAAATATTGGCGCTCGGATGATTTCTTTTTTATTGATTCCATTGTATACTAACGTTTTAACAAAGAGTCAGTATGGTACGGTGGATCTTATAACTACTATTAGTACAGTCGCTGGGCCAATGCTTACCTTGAATATTGCTGAATCGGTTATGCGGTTCGGGTTAGACAAAGATGCAGATAAAGAAAAAAACACACAGTGTGGAAGTATAGTTTTATTTATTGCAATGATAATTGGACTGATTTTAATTCCAATATGCCGACATGTCACAGAAGTATCCGAATATGCGATGTATGTTTATTTTTATGTCATTTCGCTATCTGCTAGCCAATTATTTCTGTGTGATTTACGCGGAAAAGAATTATTACTTAAATATTCACTTGGAAATATCCTTCAGACATTGATGATAGCAATCTTAAATATAATGTTTTTACTGGTCCTAAAAATGGAAACTGGAGGATATTTATTAGCGTATATCATTGCAAACTTTATAGTTGCGGTTTATGCTATTATTGCAGGAAAAGATTATAAAGCATTTTCTTTTCACAATATAGACCTTTATAAGCTTAAAGAAATGGTTCGGTATTCGGTTGTTCTTATCCCAAACACATTTATGTGGTGGATTATGAATTCTTCAGATAGAGTTATGGTGACCTACATGGTTGGTGCTGCGGCCAATGGTATCTATGCTGTTTCTTATAAGCTCCCAACCCTTGTATCGACGCTAACAGGAATATTTAATCAAGCATGGAGTTATTCTGCGATTCGTGAAGAGGGTACGAGTGATGAAACTGAATACAACAATAAGATGTTTAGAACACTTGCAGCAATTGCGTTTATGATGGGAATTGGCCTTTTATTATTGGCAAAACCATTTTTGAAAATATATGTATCTGATAGTTATTATGATGCCTGGAGATACACTCCATTTTTGATTATTGGATGCGTTTATTTGACGTTGGGGACATTTATGGCAACAAGTTATACCGTTCATAAGGATAGTTTTGGTTATTTGTTCTCTGGTTCTTTTGGTGCAGTGTTTAATATACTATTAAATTTCATCTTAGTTCCAGTAATAGGGGTATATGGAGCTGCACTGGCAACATGTATAAGCTATATTGCAGTCTTTATGTTTCGTGTGTTTCACACCAGAAAATATATTAAGTATGATATTTGGTATAAGGAATTTATTCTGGGGTCATTGTTAATGATTTTGTCTGCAATTTTGATGTTTGTAGATGACATAAAAGGATTTCTTTTTCAACTTTTAATTCTTGTGCTTGGATTTGCTGTGTTTTCCAAAACATGGATTCCGATGCTGCAATTTTTTTTGAATAAAGTTCGAAGAAAGCGCGTGATTTAATGAAGAAGTTGGTTAGCATTATCGTTTCTATATACAATGAAGAAAAATATATTGATAAAAGTGGTCACATTATTGATAGCTTAATGGAAAAAGCTATTGAATGGATTTATTTAGAAACTCATTTTGATGAACCAAGAAGCATGGTGATTAGAAAAACTTTAGAATTTAAGAAGACTGCAAAAACTGGGGGTATAAGATATAGTGTTATGAGAAAGAAACTAGAGTGTATTCACACTCTTATCATGGGAGGTGTTTTTTCATGAAAACTGTGTGTGCTAAGAATATGTGCGCTGGTTGTATGGCTTGCACGAATATATGCAAAATGAGTGCTATTACTATTATAGATGACTATAAGTCATATAATGCTGTGATTGATGAAGTGAAGTGCGTAAATTGTGGGCTGTGTGAAAAAAATTGTCCAAATATAAAATGCGTGGATAAGCTTAATCCTCTCTTTTGGAAAGAAGGATGGGCATTGAATCCAGAAATCAGAAATAATGCCTCTTCAGGAGGTGTTGCTTCAGCAATTATATATTCATTTATTAAAGATGGTGGATATGTTGCTTCGTGTATGCTTAATAAGGGAGAATTTGTTTTTGTATTAACAAGTTCGACTCAGATAGCTGAGCGATTTACAGGTTCTAAATACGTTAAAAGTAATCCCAAAACAATATATAGAGATATTGAAAGAAAACTAAAAGATGGGAAAAAAGTTCTTTTTATAGGATTACCGTGTCAAGTTGCAGCATTGAGAAATTTCTCAAGCAATCAAGAGAATTTGTACACAGTTGATTTAATATGTCATGGTTCTCCATCGCCTGAATTGTTGAAGATGTATTTAAAAGAAAAATCAGTGGATATTGAAGAACTGGAAGAGTTAAATTTTCGTGAGAAAACATCATTTGGCTTAAGGTCGACAGAGAAAGATATTGGTTTTTCGCGGATTGTCGATATGTATACATATGCTTTCTTGAAAAGTATAGATTATACGGAGAATTGTTATTATTGTCGTTATGCATCACAATCTCGTGTTTCGGATATTTCATTAGGTGATTCATGGGGAAGTGAGTTGTCCGAGGAGGAAAAGAAGAAGGGAATCTCTTTAGTTCTGTGTCAGACAAAAAAGGGAGAAGAATTACTGAAAAAGTCAAATTTGGAACTGTTTGATGCAGATATTACAAGAGCAATTCAGTTAAATCATCAATTGGAGTTTCCATCAAAAATTCCATCATCCAGACCGTTTTTCTTTGAAAACTTAGAGAAAGGTTTTGATTTTACTATGAAGAAAATATTACCTAAAGAACATTTAAAAAATGAGATTAAGACTATTTTATCTAAAATTGGAATTAGAAGATAAACTTTTGGTGTGCAATAAATATTTTCGCTTGTAATTCTTGCTAAGCTGTGTTAAGATATGCACAAGCAGAAAGTCCAAACATTATCAGAAAAGTCAAATAGTATAGAATCGAGAAAAAACTTCACTGCGAAATCACAAAAAACAAAATTGAAAAAGCAGGGAGGTTAGCATATGGGACATCTCCCTGAGAGGGAGGTATGTTACATGAGAAGACACATTGATTTTGACAAAATCGGTATTACCGATGATGTAATGTTTTGTACCGTTTTAAGCAATTCTGAGGATTGCAGAGAATTTTTACAGAGAATCCTCGGTATCGAGATTGAGGAAATTGTCGTCGTGGGAACCCAGGTGAGCATGAAATCGAATTTTCATGCGAAAGGCGTCCGGCTTGACGTTTATGCAAAGGACAAAAAGGGAAATGCCTACGACATTGAGATGCAGACGACGAAGATGAGGGAGCTGCCGCTGCGGAGCCGGTATTACCACAGTGAGATGGACAGTTACCAGATTGCCGCAGGAGAGAAGTATGGAAACCTAAAACATTCAATTGTTATTTTTGTATGTAATTTTGACTTGTTTGCAAAAAATCGGAGTGTATATACATTTGAATCGATTTGCCGTGAGGATACAGAGATTCATTTGCAGGACAAAAGAAAAACAATTTTTATTAACATAAACGGAAGCCGAGAAGATGTACCGGAGGAACTTGCACATCTTCTTGATTACCTGAAAACAAAGACTCCGACGGATGGATTTACCGAGCGATTAGAACAGCGTGTGCTGGAAATCCGCAGAGATACAGAATGGAGGGATGATTATATGACGCTGGAAATGAAGATGGATGAGAAGTATGAGCAGGGGCGTGAGCAAGGATTGAAAGAAGGGATTACAAAGGGAATCCAGCAAGGGATAGAGCAAGGGATTGAGCAGGGAATCGAGCAAGGGATTGAGCAAGGAATCGAGCAAGGAATCGAGCAAGGAATCGAGCAAGGAATCGAATTAGGAATTGGTCAGGGGTTGCGTGTACAGATTCAGAAGAAATTAAATAAAGGAAAGTCAATTTCGCAAATTGCGGACGAGTGTGAAGAATCAGAAGATACCATTCGCAAAATTATAAGCGAAAAGGGTATTAGCGAATAGAAAATGCTTGACAAAAGGCTTAAAACGAGGTATGATAATCGAGTGAGTGCGAAAAACACTTACTTGTAGGGGCATAGTTCATCGGTAGAATAAGAGTCTCCAAAACTCCAGAGCTGGGTTCGATTCCTAGTGCCCCTGTTATTTATAGAGAAGGCTGCGCAGAGATGCGTGGCCTTTTTTGTGACAAACCTGTCGGCTATAGTGAGTGTCAGACGAAAAGACGACATACAAAAAGTATGAGACTGGCAGAATAGGAGGCAGTACAAAATGAAACGTAGGATAATAGCGCTCATTCTTGTTATGGGATTGCTTGCGGGAATGGGATTGGATGGAAAAATGACTTTGGCGGCGGAGAGTACACCGGCCGGACAAACGAAAGAAATTGCAAAGATAGAAGTTGTCGATACGGAAATTGAACTCCCTTATAAAAGTACATTTACTAAGGAAAATGTTGTTATCAAAGTGACTTATGAGGACGCAACAGAGCAGCTTGTGCATCCGGAGAAGATGACGGCTGTCGATACGACGAAGATTGGTGAGCAGCAATTAGAATTGTCCTATCAGGACAAGACGATAAACTATACGGTTCGTATTGTTCCGAGACAGGTGACTGGGCTGAGGAGGAAAGAGACAACCAAGAAAAAAGCAGTGATTGAGTGGAATGCACTGGCAGAAAGCAAGGAATACGAAATTTTTACCTCATCTAAAGAGACGAGTGGTTTTTCACTCTTGAAAAGCACGACAAAAACCAGTTATGAATTTACAAATTTGAAAGAAGGACAGATTTTATATGTAAAAATTCGTGCCGGTGTGAGTGGGTATTATGGAAAAGAATCCGAAGTCATGCTTGTAGCTCTGCAGCCTGGTGAAGTGACAAAAATTACTGCAACAAAAAATGTAAAGACAAAGATAACGCTTGCGTGGGAGCCAGTCAGTGGAGCCACCGGTTATCAGATTTATTATCGTAAATCGACTTCAAAAGAAAGTATTTTGGCAGGTAATACGATAGAGACGACATTTGATGTGACAGGACTTTCCGCCGGAAAGGACTATTATTTTACGATTGTTGCGTATGCCGGTGATGTGGATAATCCGGGCGAACCGTCAGAGGAAGTATTGTTTGGTACGGCACCATCGATACCAAGTATTTCAAAAATCAAAGGTGGTGATAAGCGGATTAAGGTCAAATGGAGCAAAGGAACCGGAGCAGATTATTTTAATATTTATTATTCCAAAAAATCGGCTTCCGGTTACAAGGCAGTAGTCAAAGTGCCCGCAGACGAGTCGAAAATCCGTGGTATAGACGGATTAAAGAAGAATACAAAATACTATGTAAAAATCGAAGCAGTGCGAACCGTGTCCGGGATTACGATGAGTTCGGTTTCAACGGTAAAAAGTATCAAAACTGCTTCTAAAAAAGTGAAAGCGACGAGTATATCAGCCAAGTTTTTTAAAACGAAAAAAGCGTTTAAAAAATCAGCGGCTTATAAAAAATATAAAGCCTTCAAAAAACGAGTTTCTTATGCAAAGAGTTATGTGATTCCGGGACTTGTTGGAACAAATGTGGGGGGCTTTTATGCGACACGTATGGTCCCTCAGAGTGTGACATTTGCCGGAAATTATCTGCTGATTTCTGCATATGATTACACGAAAAAACAGGAATCGGTTATTTATGTGATGAACAAAACAACAAGAAAGTATATTACGACCATTGTTCTGCCACATACCGGGCATGTGGGCGGCATCACCTTTGATGGCGAGAATGTCTGGGTGACATACGGTAAAAATTTGCAGAGTTTTAAGTTTAATCAGGTTCAGGCAGCAGTTTTATCCGGCAGGCCGTATTACGAGATTTACCGGTTTGCTTCCGTTGTAAAAATGCCGGAAACGATGTCTTACGTTACCTATCACAATAACCGAATCTGGGCAGCAGCGTACAGCGAATTCTCCTCAAAATATATGTACGGTTATACCATTCAGAATAAATCCGCAGCGCCATCTCTTACTTACACAAACCGGATTCTTATGCCGAACCGGACACAGGGAGTTGTGTTTACTACATCAGGGAAAATGATTGTTTCCCGCTCCTGTCAGACCAAAAAGGGACGCAGAGGTTTTATGTCGCAGTTAGAAACGTATCAGCCGACATGGGATTACGCCAAACTGTCGATTAAGAAAAACAAAAAGAAAAAGACCGTTAAAATGCCTCCGATGAATGAAGGAATTGCGATTGACGGAGCTTATACCTATGTGATTTATGAGTCACCGGCCTTTTATGAATGTCAAGCAAAACTTGATCGGGTGACAGCATTTAAAACAAGTAAAATAAGCTAATAATGGGGTTCCCCTTTTGACGATTTTGCGTTATAATAATAACGATTGTCGTGCAAAAGGGGACTTTTGCATTTGAAAATGATTTGAGAAAAAGGAGTTGTAAGAATATGAGAGGACCTGCAGCACCGAAGGATCCGGTTGAAAAAAGACCATGTTTATATGTTGTTTTAGATAAGACGATTTCCGGTTCGAAAGACCCGGAGGGCGTAATTCGTGATTATGTGTACTTAGAGGGAAGATTAAAAGATCAGGTAAAATTTACATCAGGAGATATTGATGAAGAATTGCTGGATATGCTCCCAAGGATGGAGACATTCCGCAAACTGGTTCACAGTGTTGGTGTCAGCATCAAGGCGGAAGACCCGGCAGATAAAGAAAAGAAAGTCGAGTTTCAGTTCCAGTGTTATGGAAAAACGGATAAATACACGACAGGAACTGTGATGGAAGCGACAATTCCATGTACGGGAGAAGAAATGGTTCTTCCGGTAGAGGCCTACCCGGTAAATGAGGATGATGACTGCTTCGGCTCCTTTAATTTTATTTTCCCGGAAGAAAATAAAAATATGGATTTGACAATCAAATTTTATGTAAATGATGGCTATGAAGTGCCGGAAATTCAAGTTGATCCGCCGGTTAATTTTGATTCGCCGGAGTATCAGGATATGATTGAAAACTCGCTTGTGTCGACAGGAAACAATTATCGTTTGAAAAAGGTGATTGAAAAATGTAAACGTGGCGAGGATGTGACGATTGCTTATATTGGAGGTTCGATTACACAGGGAGCCGGCGGAAAGCCAATCAACACGATGTGTTATGCTTACCGTTCTTATGACGCGTTTTGCAAGTTGTTTTCACCTTGCGATGGAAAAAATGTGCACTATGTAAAGGCTGGTGTCGGTGGAACTCCATCCGAACTTGGTATGGTGCGTTATGATTTGGATGTTACAAAAAATGGAGAGATTACGCCGGATTTGGTAGTGGTTGAATTTGCGGTAAATGACGAGGGTGATGAGACACAGGGTGTCAGTTTTGAGAGTCTTGTGATGAAAATTCTTCAGGCTGAAAATGCACCGGCAGTGTTATTGAATTTTGCGGTATTTATGAATGACTGGAATCTGCAAAAGCGATTGCAGCCAATCGGTGAGCGCTATGAACTGCCGATGGTTAGTGTAAAAGATGCCGTTGTTCCGCAGTTTGAAAAAAGTCATGTGATTACGAAGAGACAGTTCTTCTATGATATTTACCATCCAACGAATGACGGACACCGTATTATGGCAGACTGCATTGCAAATTTGTTTGAAAAGGTAGACAAAGAGGAGATGGCAGAGCAGGATATTTCTCTTGACAAAGAGCCGGTTTATGGCGTACAGTTTAAGGATTTGATTCGCTTTGACCGCACAAATGCAGAAGATTTTGCAGTGATTGAACAGAATGGGTATGATGCAAAAGATACAGATATCCAGTATGTAGAGCGTGATATGGATTTGAATGGTTCACCGGAGTTTGCTGACAACTGGATGAATGACGGTTCTGTAACAGGGGCAGAATTTAGGATGACGATTACTTGTAAAAATTTAGTGGCGGTTATCAAAGATTCCGGTTCGTCCGAATTTGGTACGGCTGATATTTTAGTTGATGGCAATGTGGTAAAACAGATTAACCCACTCGATAATGGATGGGCACACTGTAATCCGCAGATTTTAATTGATGAAAAAGAGAGCAAAAAACACGAAGTCGTATTCTGCATGAAAGAAGGCGACGAGGCGAAGAAATTTACAATACTTGGTTTTGGAGTGACACGGTAAATGAAGAAATATGAATTGCTGGCGACTGATGGGCGTGCGCGCAGAGGTCGTTTCACGACACCGCATGGCGTAATTGAGACACCGGTGTTTATGAATGTAGGAACGGTGGCTGCGATTAAGGGTGCAGTTTCTACGATGGATTTACACGATATCCACACGCAGGTTGAATTGTCAAATACGTATCATCTGCATGTGAGACCGGGTGATGACGTGATAAAAAAATTAGGTGGTCTTCATAAGTTTATGAATTGGAACAAGCCGATTTTGACAGACTCGGGCGGATTTCAGGTGTTTTCCTTAGCCGGACTTAGAAAAATCAAAGAAGAGGGCGTGCATTTTAATTCACATATTGATGGACGTAAAATTTTCATGGGACCGGAGGAAAGTATGCAGATTCAGTCGAATCTCGCGTCAACGATTGCGATGGCATTTGATGAGTGTCCGCCGCATCCGGCTACGCGTGAATATATGCAGAATTCGGTTGACCGAACGACGCGGTGGCTGCGCCGTTGTAAGGCAGAGATGGAGCGGTTAAATGCACTTCCGGATACGATTAATAAGGAGCAGATGCTTTTTGGTATTGACCAGGGCGGAACTTTTGAAGATATCCGTATTAATCACGCAAGAGCAATCCGCGAACTGGATTTGGATGGTTATGCGATTGGTGGTTTGGCAGTCGGTGAAACGCATGAGCAGATGTATCACATTTTGGATGTTACGGTGCCGGAACTGCCACAGGATAAACCCATTTATCTGATGGGGGTTGGTACACCACAGAATATTTTAGAAGCTGTAGAGAGGGGTGTTGATTTCTTTGACTGTGTATATCCGGCGAGAAATGGACGACACGGACATGCTTACACAAACCATGGCAAGATGAATCTGCAGAATAAAAAGTATGAACTGGATGACCGTCCAATTGAGGTCGGATGCGGATGTCCTGCCTGCCGACACTACAGCAGGGCGTATATCAGGCATCTTTTGAAGGCAAAGGAAATGCTTGGTCTGCGATTATTAGTCTTGCATAATTTGTATTTTTATAATACAATGATGGAAGAAATTCGGGAAGCTATCGAAACAGGTACTTTCTCTGAATATAAAAAGAACAAGCTGGCACGTATGGAAGCCGGTTTGGATGAATGATTTTAGGAGGTTAACTCATGCAGGGAATTGGAATTATTTTGCTTTATGTGGTAATTATCGGCGCATTCTATTTGATTGCGATTCGTCCGCAGAAAAAGAAAGAAAAACAGCATCAGGCATTAGTAAATGCAGTTGCAGTTGGTGACAGTATTCTTACAACCAGCGGTTTTTACGGTGTTGTCATTGATATGACAGACGAAGTGGTTATCGTTGAGTTTGGAAGTAACAAAAACTGTCGTATTCCGATGCAGAAGTCTGCGATTGTAGAAGTTGATAAAGCAGAAGAAGCCTAGTTGGAACAAGAGAAAGAGCCATGCATTTGAAAGAAATTCGGATGTGTGGTTTTTTTGTTTGCGGATTTCGTAACTATAAAAAAATCCACCATTATCTTATAATAATCCATTGACCGTTTATAGGGAGAGTTTGTTATAATGAAGTTAATGAAAAAGAGGGAGAGAAATGATGAAGGAAAAATTACTGGAGAAATTTCAGGACGTTTACGGTGATACCAATGGTACAAAAGTATATTTTGCACCGGGACGAGTGAATCTGATTGGTGAGCACATTGATTATAGTGGCGGATTGGTGCTGCCGTGTGCGCTGACGCTTGGAACTTATGGTGTTGCGAGAAAACGAGGGGACAAGAAAATAAAGGTTTATTCCATGAACATGGAGGACGAGATTCAGGAGATTGCGATTGGAGATTATCAAGTAGTGAATGAATCCGATTGGACGAACTATATTAAAGGTGTCTTGTGGGCATTTGAAAAGAAAGAAATGGTACTGCCATTTGGCATGGATTTACTGTTGTTTGGCGACTTACCAAGCGGGGCGGGACTTTCTTCCTCAGCATCTTTGGAAGTGTTGATTGGATTTATCATGCGGGACTTGTATGGCTTTGATGTGACCAATGTAGATCTTGCATTAATTGGGCAGCAGGCAGAGCATGAATTTTGTGGTGTAAACTGTGGTATTATGGACCAGTTTGCCGTGGCAATGGGAAAAAAGGATCATGCACTTTTATTAAATACGAAAACTTTGGATTATGAGTATATTCCTATTACACTGTGCGGAGTAAAATTAATTATTGCGAACAGCAATAAAAAGCATAAACTTGGTGAGTCAAAGTATAATGAAAGACGGGAAGAATGTGAAACTGCTTTGGAAGAAATTTCACAGGCAATTGGAATTCATGCCCTTTGCGATTTGGATGAAAAAACATGGAATCTGTATCAGGTGACGGTTAAGGATGACGATAGAAAACGACGTGTGAAACATGCGGTCACGGAAAATGCCAGAACAAAGCAGGCGGCTGCGGCGTTAAAAAACGGTGAACTAAAAACATTCGGCGAGTTAATGAAAGCATCCCATCAGTCGTTATCCGAAGATTATGAAGTCACAGGAGATGAAATGGATGCGCTGGCAGAGGCAGCCTGGCAGCAGGATGGGGTTCTTGGCTCCCGCATGACCGGGGGCGGTTTTGGCGGCTCAACAATTAGTCTTGTAGAAGAGAATTTCGTGGATGAATTTATTCAGGAAACCGGAAGAATCTATACAGAAAAAACAGGGCTTAGCGCAGACTTCTATGTAGTTGAAATTGGTGATGGACCTGTGGTACAATAATAAAGGTATGCGGGGCGGGGCTCGAAAGCAGGACTCGAATATGCGGGGTGGAGGCTCGAATCCGATTTTAGTGAAATGAAATGGAGGAAACAGTTTTGAAAATTTTAGTAACAGGCGGAACCGGCTACATTGGTTCCCATACGTGTGTGGAGCTTTTAAACAAGGGATATGAAGTAGTTGTTTTTGATAATTTGTATAACTCAAAAATTGATGTGGTAGATAAGATTGAGAAAATCACAGGAAAGAAAATCACATTCTATAAAGCAGACATGTTAGACAAGGAGAGTATGCGTCCGATTTTTGAGGAGCATAAACTGGATGCTGTGATTCATTTTGCAGGTTTAAAAGCGGTTGGAGAGTCTGTGGCAAAACCGTTGATGTATTATCAGAATAATATCACCGGTACATTAAATCTTTGTGAATTAATGAAGGAATATGGCTGCAAGCGCATTATTTTCAGCTCTTCGGCAACAGTTTATGGTGATCCGGCGCAGATTCCGATTACGGAGGCGTGCCCGAAAGGAACCTGTACAAATCCGTATGGATGGACGAAGTCGATGTTAGAGCAGATTTTATCTGATTTTTATACATCAGATAATGAGTGGAGCGTTGTTCTTTTACGTTACTTTAATCCGATTGGAGCGCATGAGAGCGGTTTGCTTGGGGAAAGTCCGAATGGAATTCCGAATAATCTGATGCCGTACATTATGCAGGTAGCAGTTGGCAAACTTCCGGAACTTGGTGTGTTTGGTGATGATTATGATACACCGGATGGAACAGGTGTCCGCGATTACATTCATGTGGTTGATTTGGCAAAAGGACATGTGAATGCGATTCAGAAGGCTGTATCTGCAGAAGGTGTTAATATTTATAATTTAGGAACTGGAAATGGTTATAGTGTTTTAGATATTGTAAAGGCATTTGAGGCAGCAAATGGAGTGAAAATTCCATATACGATTAAGCCACGTCGTGCCGGCGATATTGCCACTTGTTACGCAGACCCGAAAAAGGCAAAAGAAGAACTTGGCTGGGAAGCACAGTACGATTTGAAACGGATGTGTGAAGATTCCTGGCGTTATGCACAGATGTGCGAGAAATAAACAAAGAAACGGAGGGTATTTAAATGGATACAAAAAAGCAGATTGAAGAGGGAAAAGTGGTACTTGGTATTGAATTTGGTTCAACCAGAATCAAGGCGGTTTTGATTGATGGAAAACATCATCCGATTGCATCTGGAAGCCATGAATGGGAAAATCAGTTAGTGGATGGTGTCTGGACTTACAGCATCGATGCCATTTGGAATGGATTGCAGGACTGCTATCAGGATATGAAAAAAGATGTGCAGGAAAAATACGGTGTGAAAGTAACCAAATTAGCTGCGATTGGATTTAGTGCCATGATGCATGGATATATGGCATTTGATAAGGATGACAAAATTCTTGTTCCGTTCCGCACTTGGCGCAATGCGATTACCGAAGAAGCGTCGGAAAAATTGACAGATTTATTCCGGTATAATATTCCGCAGAGATGGAGTGTTGCCCATTTGTATCAGGCGATTTTAAATGGAGAAGAACACGTAAAAGATATTTGCTTCCAGACAACATTAGCCGGTTATATTCACTGGATGCTGACCGGCAAAAAAGTGCTTGGTGTAGGGGATGCATCCGGTATGTTCCCGATTGATATTGCAACAGGAAAATTTGATGCAAAAATGGTTTCTCAGTTTGATGAAGCGATTGCAGACAAAGGATATCCATGGAAATTAATGGACATTTTCCCGGAAGTATTGTCCGCCGGAGAGGATGCAGGAACACTTACACAAGAAGGCGCAAAACTTCTTGATACAGACGGTGATTTGGAGGCAGGAGTTCCACTTTGCCCGCCGGAGGGAGATGCAGGGACCGGTATGGTGGCAACGAATTCTGTTGCACGGCGCACAGGAAATGTGTCTGCCGGTACATCGGTATTTTCTATGGTAGTTCTCGAAAAAGAACTGAGTAAAGTTTATAAAGAACTGGATTTGGTTACAACACCGTCCGGTGATTTGGTTGCGATGGTGCACTGCAACAACTGTACATCCGATTTGAATGCGTGGGTAAATATTTTCCGCGAATTTGCAGAGAGTTTTGGCATGGATGTCGATATGAATCAGTTGTATGGCACATTGTACAAAAAAGCGATGGAAGGCGATGCAAACGGTGGAAATCTGTTGGCGTACAATTATATTTCCGGTGAAAATATTACAGAAATGGAAGAAGGACGTCCATTGTTTGTCCGTACCCCAAACAGTAAATTTAATTTAGCTAACTTTATGCGCGTGAATCTGTATTCAGCACTTGCTTCTTTGAAAATTGGTATGGATCTTCTTTTGAAAGAGGAAAAAGTAGCGGTAGATAAGCTTTTAGGTCATGGTGGTTTATTTAAAACCAAAGGTGTTGGTCAGCAGATTTTGGCAGACGCTGTAGATACACCAATTTCGGTTATGGAAACGGCCGGTGAAGGTGGTGCCTGGGGCATTGCTGTGTTAGCTGCTTATTTGATTCATAACAATGGAAAAAATCTTGGTGACTATTTGAATGAAGAGGTGTTTGCCGGTCAGGAAGGCAGTGAATTAAATCCGAATCAGGAAGGAGTCAAAGGATTTGATGAATTTATTCGGATTTATAAAGAAGGACTTCCGATTGAGCGGACAGCCGTTAATTCAATGAAATTATAAAATGGAGAACGAGTAGGGAGAAGGCATTTTTTATGATCAGTGTATTTCTTGTCGAAGATGAATTTATTGTCAGAGAGGGAATCAAGAATATAAATTGGGAGGCCCATGGTCTCTCGTTTGTTGGAGAGGCCAGTGATGGAGAACTGGCCTTTCCTCTTATAAAAAAGAAGCATCCGGATATTGTAATTACAGATATATGCATGCCTTTTATGGACGGATTGGAGTTAAGCCGTTTGATAAAAAAAGAGCTGCCACAGACAAAGATTTTGATTTTAAGTGGACATGAAGAATTTGAATATGCAAAGGATGCCATTCAAATTGGTGTGGAAGAATATTTGTTAAAACCGATTAACAGTGATGAATTACTACAGGTTGTCAGACGTGCAGCAGACAAAATTACAGAAGAAAGACAAGCGGGCAGGCGTGACAGAGAGGACGAGGCCGGAGAGAAAGAACGCAGAGAGCATGCTAAGAGCCTCTTTTTTTCCAATCTGATTGAGGGAAGACTTTCTATGGCAGAGCTTCTGGAAAAAGCGCGCAGTATTGGAATTGAATTGGCTGCGTCCTATTATCAGATAATGCTTGTGAAAATCGGACGAAGTACTTTTGATTCATATTCGGCAGCAGTTAATGAAATGAATGACAAATTGCAAAATTATATATCTTCAAAATCGGAACACATGGTGTGTTTTGACAGAGAACCGGAGGGCGAAATTATTCTTTTTATGGAAGAATCAAAAGAGAAGATGGAAGAAGATGTGCAGGATTTGGCAGATTTTTTAGAAAATATGTTATCGGAAAAACCGGAAATTGGCTATTTTGGAAGCGTAGGCAGTCCGGTGAGCCGTATTCGCGAAATCTCACAAGCGTATGAGACGGCAGCACATGCTTTTGCTTATCGTTTTCTGGTAGAAGGAAATCAGATTCTGCGATTTGAGCAGATTGATAGAAAGCCGGTTTTGATGGAAAGAGCCGATGGCGAGTATCATGTTGGAAAAATTAATTTTGGCGGACTTGATAAGACTCGGATTGAAGCTTTTTTGCGTGGAGGTGATTCGGAAGAAATTCCGATTTTTGTAGAGGAATATCTTGAAAATGCAGGGGATGCCTGCCAGAATTCATTGATTTTCCGTCAGTATCTTGTGATGGATATGTATGTTGCGACGAGCCATTTTTTGGAGCAGCTTGGAGATTCAGAGGAGTTTTCCAGAAAGGAGCCGTTTGAAAGCCCAGCACAGATGGAACAGGTTTTACAGCAGTTAGATACAACTATTTCTTATGTAATTTCTTTGTTCCGTGAGGTGATGGAGATACGAGACTGCCACACGAAAGAGCATAACAGCGATATTGTCGAGCTTGCAAAAAAATATATCGACGAAAATTACAGTGATGAGGATTTGTCACTGAATACCGTTGCGGCAGAGGTGAATGTCAGTCCAAATCATCTCAGTGCGATTTTCAGCCAGAAGACAGGACATACTTTTATCCGTTATTTGACGGACGTACGTATGAATAGAGCCAAAGAACTTTTGAAATGCACAACGATGCGGAGTAGTGAAATAAGTGAAAAAGTTGGTTATAAAGATCCACATTATTTTTCGCACTTATTTAAGAAAAATCAGGGATGTACCCCAACACAGTACCGAGAGGGAGGGGCAAAAGGATGAAAAAATTATTTTTTCGTATTTTTAGGAAGAAAATAGATGAGTATCGTGATTTTTCGATTCAGAAAAAAATTTCAGTGGCATTTGTACTTCTTTTAGTGCCACTGATTTTGTTCGTCCTGATTTGGTTTGTGTGTGCGTTGGATGCAACTAACCGTTATGATAAGGTTGTAAGGAATACGTCCATTATCAGTGAATTTAATTTGGATTTTAAAAAGAATTATGATTATAAAATATATTTGATTACGACAGGAAACCGTACTTATGAGGATCAAAATCCGGAACAAGATATCCGTTATGCAAAAGATATTATCAGACGTGTAAAGGTAACGACGGAAAATAGCGAAAACAAGGAATGTATTGCCCAGATTGAACGTTATTTTCAAGTGCTTGAAAAATATACAAAAACGATTCTGGAAAATATACAGAAAGAAGGGAAATATGATGAAAATCGGGATTTGTGGGAAAATGGCGTGCAATTAGTTACCACAAATATTCAGAATAAGATGTTGCAGCTGCTTTATAATGAAAACAGACAAAGTGCACTTATTTATTCGGATATGCAGCACATCACCCGAAATATGATTATTATAAGTTTGTTCCTTGCTGCTTTTCTTGCTGTGGTTACCACGATGATGATTACAATTATTCCGAGAAGTATTTCTAAACCGGTTCGCTATCTGAGTAGTATTACGAAAAAGGTTGCCGATGGAAATCTTGAGGTGCGGGCACATATGGAACATGGTGTGGATGTAAAATTGTTAGCGGATTCATTAAATGTAATGATTGAAAAAATAAAGACGCTGATTGATAATGTCATGCTGGAACAGATGAGACTTCGAGAAGCCGAATTGGAAATCTTACAGATGCAGATTAACCCTCATTTCTTATACAATACGCTGGATACAATTGTTTGGCTGGCCGAAGCAGGTCAAAAAGAACAGGTTGTTAGTATGGTACAGACGTTGTCTGATTTTTTCCGTGCTTCCTTAAATAGTGGAAAAGACATTGTGTCTTTAGAAGGGGAATGTCGTCATATTACAAGTTATTTGCAGATTCAGCAAGTAAGATATCAGGATATTTTAACGTATGATGTGGATATACCGGAGGAGATTGCTAACTGCAAAATACCAAAAATAACGTTACAGCCACTTGTGGAAAATGCACTTTATCATGGAATTAAGAATAAGAGAGGAAAGGGACGGATAGTAGTTACCGGACGAAGGGAAAAAGACAAATGTGTTATCCGGGTGGAAGATAATGGGATTGGTATGACAAAAGAACGGTTGAATCAGGTTCGTGGCGGCTTGACGACGAAAATTGAAGACAGCAATGATTTTTATGGCTTGTATAATGTGAATGAAAGAATACGGTTGAAGTTTGGGGAAGGATATGGACTTTCCATCGACAGTGTATTGCAGGAAGGAACATGCGTTGAGGTGTGGCTGCCATGGGAATCATAAAAAAATAACCCTTGTCGTAATTTTTTCAATCATTTATGTAAAAAAGAATAGAAAAATCAAAAATAACCAAAAGAATATCCATTGGACTTTTGGCTATTTTTTATTATGATGGAGATACTAAAAACGAGAACTCATACAGAAAAGGAGGAATTGAGTTATGAGAAAAAATTTCATGAAAAAAGTAGTGGCAGGAATGCTTACTGCAGTAATGGCGTTTTCCCTTACTGCATGTGGAGGTGGTGATGCTTCCACAAATGACACAGCAAAAGAAGAGGGCTCTTCTGATGTGATTACGGTTGGATTTTCACAGGTAGGTGCAGAATCTGATTGGCGTACAGCAAACTCAGAATCAATGAAATCAACATTTACCAAAGACAATGGTTATGAATTGATTTTTGACGATGCACAGCAGAAACAGGAGAATCAGATTTCAGCCATCCGTAACTTTATCCAGCAGGATGTTGATTACATCGTACTTGCACCGGTTACTGAGACTGGATGGGATGCCGTTCTTGGTGAGGCAAAACAGGCAGGAATCCCGGTTATCATTGTTGACCGTATGGTAGATGTTAAAGATGACAGTTTGTATACTGCATGGGTAGGTTCTAACTTCGAACTGGAAGGTAAAAAGGCAGCAGCTTATCTGGATGCTTACATGAAAGCAAAGAACATGAAAGATATGAAACTGGTTAATATTCAGGGTACAATCGGTGCATCGGCACAGATTGGCCGTACCAAAGGTCTGGATGATGCTGTAGCTGCAAATGGCTGGAACCTTCTTGACAAAACAACCGGTGAATTTACACAGGCAAAAGGCCAGGAAGTTATGCAGTCCTTCTTGAAGAAGTACAAAAAAGACATCAATGTTGTATACTGTGAGAACGATAACGAAGCATTTGGTGCAATTGATGCAATCAAAGCAGCAGGTTATGAAGTTGGTGCAGACAAAGACATGATGGTATTCTCCTTCGATAGTACAAAAGAAGGTTTGAAGAAAGTTCAGTCTGGTGAAATCACTTTGAATACAGAGTGTAACCCACTTCATGGACCACGTGTAGAAGCAATCATCAAACAGCTTGAGAACAAAGAAACACCAGAGAAGAAAGCTTACGTAGATGAAGAAATGTTTGCTCATGATGATACTGTAAAATCGGTAACTGTTGACGGAAAAGAGTATCCGGTAACGGTTGTGACAGATGAGGTAATGGGTGCTCGTAAGTATTAATTCGAACACAATGTAGCAGAAAATGAAACAAAATCAGTAACAAATTGAGTGAGAGAGGAGGAATGATTTCTTCCTCTCTCAATTAGAAAATATCCTGTTATGCAGGTAGATGGAGGGAAAGATGAGCGAGAATATTGTATTAAAGATGAGTAATATCAGCAAAACTTTTCCCGGAGTGAAGGCATTATCCAATGTAGATTTTACATTACGGGAAGGAGAAATCCATGCCCTGATGGGGGAAAATGGTGCAGGTAAATCCACCTTGATTAAAGTGTTAACCGGTGTTCATGATTTTCAGACAGGTGAGATTTACATGGTGAAAAATGCGGGAGGTAAACCGGAATTAATAGTGAATCATTCACCGCAGGAAGCACAACAAAATGGTATCAGTACCGTATACCAGGAAGTAAATTTATGTCCGAATCTTACGGTTGCAGAAAACTTGTTTATCGGCAGAGAGCCAAGAAGATTTGGTATGATAGACTGGCGTACAATGAATCGGAAGTCAGCAGAGGTTTTAAAGAATCTCGATATCCATGTGGCACCAACTCAGAGTTTGGACGAGTGTTCCTTGGCAATTCAGCAAATGATAGCAATTGCCAGAGCTGTGGATATGAAATGCCGAGTTTTAATTTTGGATGAGCCGACATCCTCTTTGGATGATGACGAGGTTCAAAAATTATTTGTCCTGATGCGGAAATTGAGAGCAGAAGGTGTAGGAATTATTTTTGTAACACACTTTTTGGAACAGGTATATGAAGTGTGTGACCGAATCACTGTACTGAGAAATGGTGAATTGGTTGGTGAGTATGAAGTGGAATCGCTTCCACGTGTAAAATTAGTATCTAAAATGATGGGAAAAGATTTTGATGACTTAGCAGATATCAAGGGTGAATATAAGCATGAAAAACATTTAGAACCGTTGATTGAGGCCAAAGGGTTAGGTCATGCAGGTACAATTCGACCGTTTGATTTGACAATCAACAAAGGAGAAGTAATTGGACTTACAGGACTTCTTGGCTCCGGACGTTCAGAGTTGGTTCGTACCATTTACGGCGCTGACAAAGCCGATTCCGGCGTGCTGAAAGTCAAAGGAAAAGATACTAAAATCTCATCCCCATTGGATGCGATGAAAGCCGGCATGGCATATTTGCCGGAAGATAGAAAAAAGGAAGGAATCATTGCCGATTTGTCTGTTCGCGAAAATATTATATTGGCACTTCAGGCAAAACGTGGAATGTTTAAGTTATTATCCCGCAAACAGATGGAAGAATTTGCGGATAAATACATTGACTTGCTGCAGATTAAAACAGCAAGCCGTGAAACTCCGATTAAGAGCTTATCCGGCGGAAACCAGCAGAAGGTGATTATTGCCAGATGGCTGCTTACGAATCCGGATTACCTGATTTTGGATGAACCGACACGAGGGATTGATATCGGAACAAAGACAGAAATTCAGAAATTAGTACTTCAACTGGCGGATGAGGGAAAAGCAGTCACCTTTATATCCTCCGAGATTGAGGAGATGCTTCGAACCTGCAGCCGTATGGCAGTTCTTCGTGACGGAAAAAAGGTTGGCGAAATTGAAGAAGAGGATTTGTCACAAGAATCCATTATGAAAGCAATTGCGGGAGGTGATGAATAATGGCTGAGAAAATTAAAAAAATAACAGGAATGCGATTATTTATGCCGATTGTGTGTTTGTTTATCGTATTGCTTGTAAATGTGATTCGAACACCGGATTTCTTTAATATAACGTTAAAGGACGGACAATTAAGTGGATGGCTGATTGATGTGATTAACCGAGGTTCTGAACTTGTTATACTTGCCATTGGTATGACATTAGTAACAGCTGCTTCCGGTGGTCAGGATATCAGTGTTGGTGCTGTTATGGCGGTTGCTGCTGCTGTTTGCTGTCAGATTTTGTCCGGCGGTGAAGTAAGTACAAATACACTGGCAGCTCCGATTATCATTGCTGCGATTGCCGGAATTTTAGTTGCTGCTTTGTGCGGTGCGTTTAATGGTTTTTTGGTTGCAAAACTAAATATCCAGCCAATGGTTGCTACATTGATTTTGTTTACTGCAGGGCGCGGTATTGCCCAGTTGGTTACACAAGGACAGATTACATATGTCCGTGTGGAATCTTACAAGGCAATGGGTGGATTTCTCGGACCAATTCCGACACCGGTTATCTTTGCAGTCGCAGCCGTTATTGTTGCCTATTTGGTATTAAATAAGACAGCACTTGGTATGTATATTGAAAGTGTAGGAATTAACAGTCACGCATCCCGCTTGATTGGATTAAATTCTACAAGAATTAAATTCCTCACCTATGTAATTTGCGGAGCCCTGGCAGGGCTTGCAGGAATTGTTGCTTCGAGCCGAATTTATTCCGCAGATGCTAACAACATTGGTCTGAACCTTGAGATGGATGCCATCTTAGCAGTAGCGTTAGGTGGAAACATCTTAAGTGGTGGTAAATTTAGTTTGATGGGGTCAGTAATTGGCGCTTATACGATTCAGGCGTTGACAACAACGCTGTATGCTATGAGTGTACCGTCTGACCAGCTCCCGGTTTATAAAGCAATCGTTGTTATCATTATCGTAGTTCTTCAGAGCCCGGTTTACAAAAAGGCAATGCAGAATTACAAAGCGAAGAGACAGTCGAAAAAGGCAGTAGTACAGGGAGGTGAACAGTAATGGGTGAATTTTTGAAGGCAAAGACAAAAAAATTTAACAGTAATACATTCCTTTTCATTATTACGATTGTGTTGTTTATTGCAATGTATGTAGCAGGAATGATTGTATTTGCAGACAAAGGTTTTGCAAAACCGCAGATGTTTACCAACTTGTTTATTAACAATGCCGGATTGATTGTAATTGGCTGTGGTATGACAATCGTTATGATTACCGGAGGAATTGATATCTCGGTTGGTTCGGTAACCGCATTGGTTTGTATGGCGAGTGCTTATGCTATGGAAAATAAGGGGATGAGTCCTTATGCAGCTCTTGCGATTTCGCTTGGTATTGGATTACTGTTTGGTTTGCTTCAAGGCTATTTAGTTTCCTACCTGGAAATTCAGCCGTTTATCGTTACTCTGGCGGGTTTGTTTCTAGGAAGAGGACTTACGGCTATGATAAGTACAGATATGATTTCCATTAAAAACAGTTTGTTTCAGAAATGGGCAACATATCAGATTGAACTGCCGATTGGAACATATAATAAACATGGGGTATTCCGGCCGGCATATATATATCCATCGGTTGTGATTGCACTAATTGTGGTTGTTTTGATTGCTATTATGCTTCGTTATACAAAATTCGGACGCAAATTATTTGCTATCGGCGGCAGCCAGCAGAGTGCATTGATGATGGGCTTAAATGTAAAAAGAACGAAGTTTGAAGCTTATATTTTAGATGGTCTTTTGGCCGGCTTGGGTGGATTCTTATTCTGCTTGAACAGTTGTGCCGGATTTGTAGAACAGGCAAAAGGTTTGGAAATGGATGCTATTTCGGCAGCAGTAATCGGCGGAACACTTCTTTCGGGAGGTGTCGGAACGGTTGTTGGTACAACATTTGGTGTACTGATTAAAGGAACCATTACCAGTCTGATTACGACACAGGGTACATTGTCAAGCTGGTGGGTACGAATTGTACTTTCCGCACTGCTTTGCTTCTTTATTGTATTACAGGCACTCTTTGCGAAAGCAAAAATCAAAGGGAAAAAAGTAGAGAAAAAGGATGTTAAAAAGCCAGGTGGAGCACCACCGGATGAGATGGCTGCAGAGCCATAAATTAAATAGGAGATTGTCACAACTAATTGTTTCTCTTTTGGGGACCGGTTCTTGCCAGACCGGTCCCTATTTAATTTTTTTAGGGTATTACGTTGACTTTATGAAAAAATAAGAATTGCTTTATGGTGTTGCAGAGGAAATATGTTATAATTAGCATATCCTAAAAATGAGACAATTCAAGGATAGAATTGGAGGTTTGTGTATGCAAAAGAATGGTAAAAAGCTGTTAGCATGGATGTTAGCAGCAAGCATGGTATTTTCTTTTTCTATGCCAACTCAGGCAGCAAAGAAAAAGCCTGCTTTATCAAAGAAAAAAGCGGTAATAACTGTGGGGAAAACCTTAACGCTTAAGGTTAAAAATATAAGCAAGAAGACAAAAGTAACATGGAAGAGCAAAAAAAAGAAAATTGCGACAGTTTCCAAGAAAGGAAAAGTGAAAGCGAAAAAGGCGGGGACAGCGAAGATTACAGCAAGTTTCCGTTATCAGGGCAAGAAGTATGTGAAAACCTGCAAGGTTACGGTGAGAAAGAAAAAGACAGTAGTTGTGACTAATGCACAGACAAAAGTACCAACCAAAGCACCGACGCAGAAACCGGCAGTGACACCGACTGCAACCCCAACGCAGAAACCGGGCACACCGACTGCAACCCCAACGCAGAAACCGGGCACATCGACTGCAACCCCGACGCAGAAGCCGGGGACACCAACTGTAACACCGACGACAGAGCCGGCGGAGCCTACTGCGACTGCAACAAATGAGCCGGCAGGGCCTGCGGTTACACCGACGGCAGACACGGATGAGCCAACTGCAACACCAACAGCAGAACCGACGAAGGTTCCGGGCACCCCGATTCCGGTAACGGATCCGACGAAGGCGTTGCTTTTGGATTTTGAAGACGGTACCAATCAATATGTGACTGGACGTCAGGGCGAAGAAGAGCTGACTGTTGTAGAGGGCGGTTATAATGACAACTATTGTTTGAAAGTTTCCAACCGTGTGAAAAACTGGGCAGGACCGATGATTGATATCACTCACAATGTGACTGATTTTACAACGTATAAGATTGAGGCGTATGTAAAGCAGACAACGGGCAGCAACAAGACGATAAACTGCATGTGGGAGTCGATGGACTATGCGGGAGCGATGGCTTATACAACCGTGCAGAATGTAGTTGCGCCGAATGGTACATGGACAAAAGTGGACGCAACGGTTGTGGCACCGGGTGATGTAAGTAAATTGTCACTTTATTTTGAAATGGCAAATTATTCAAATGATTTTTATGTAGACAATATTTCTATTACGGAGAAGCATTTGGATATGGATGCAGTTCTTGCTGCACCAAGTCTGAAAGAGGCATATGCAAACCGCTTCCCGATGGGATGTGCAGTTTACAGCTATAATTTGCAGAATCCGGAGATTTTATCATTTATTAAACATCATTACAGTACGGTTACATTTGCAGATGAGCTGAAACCGGAGAATCTTTTGAACGAAGAGGCAACAAAAGCATCGGAAGATGGCATGCCGGTTATTAATACAGATGTGATTGATAAATGTTTATCTCTTGCTCAGGAAAATGATTTAAGTGTGCGTTTCCATACGCTTGTCTGGTATTCGCAGACACCGGATTGGTATTTCTGTAAGAATTACACACCGGAGTATGATGGTACGGGAACAGCTAAGAAAAACATTACAAATCTTGTTGACAAAGAGACGATGCTTGCTCGAATTGAAAGTTATGTTAAGCAGGTTATTACCTATGCAGAGACTAATTATCCGGGCGTTGTATATGCTTACGATGTAGTAAATGAGGTGATTGACAGCAATGGCTGTAAATTACGGACAGTAAGTTCAAGTTTGTATGGTGCTATTTTTACAGACGATGACAATACTTATATTACAAAGTCTTTTGAATATGCGAGAGAAGCTGAAAAAGCAGCAAATTCATCGGCAAAATTGTTCTACAATGATTTTGTCGGACTGGCATCGCCGGGACAGATGAAGGCAGTTGTGAAATATCTTGCAGATGCAAAAGATGCCGGAAATATTGATGGTCTTGGCATGCAGGCACATCAGACTAATCTTGGTGTGACAGATGGTGATAATATTAAAAATGCACTGAAATTATTCCAGCAAAATGGCTATGAGGTGCAGATTACTGAGCTTGATTTTGCAAGTAAGGATAATTCAGAGGCGGGTAATGAGACACTGGCAGCAGCATACCAGAAGTTCATGAATATTATATTACAGCGAATGGATGATACAACTGCTCCGGTAAATGTAAGTAATGTTACATTCTGGAATCTGACAGATTTGGATACTTGGCTGAATAGTTTTTACAGTGATGGAAGTACCTATTATCCATCACTATTTGATGAAAATTATCTGCCGAAAAAAGCGTTTACGGCATTGATTAATCTTGTAAATGGAGTTGTAGAGCCAACGGCAACGCCGACTGTGGCACCAACGGCAACTCCAACTGTGACTCCGACGGCAACTCCAACGGCAACACCAACCGTTGACCCAGATGCCACGCCAACACCAACGCCGGTTATCACACCGACTCCGGAGCCAACGGCTGAACCGGAACCGGCAGAGACAAAAGAATTGGATTTGGCGGAAGGAAATATTGTAATCAGTGCGACAGGATATACAATTGGCGATGCAGAAGAAACTGCATTTAACGGAAATTACACGATTTCCAGTACAGCACAATCGGCAACAGCATATTATATTTTAGTAACGGGCGGTACTCACACAATTACGTTAAATGATCTTGTTTGTACATCGAGTGAGTCAAGTCCAATTAAATTAAGTGGTGATGCTAAGGTAAATCTTATCTTAGTTGGAACATCCGCATTGACCGGTTCCGGCTATCATGCAGGAATCGAGGTTCCGTCCGGTTGTGAACTGACGATATCCGGTGATGGCCAATTGACGGCATTAGGCGGTAAAGAATCGGCAGGAATTGGTGCTGCATCAGATGGTAAGACATCTAGCACATTAGGACGTATTATTATCAGGAGCGGTACGATTATAGCCTGCAATACAGGAAGAAATGCTGCAGGAATCGGTGAATCAAGGTGCGCTAAAGGTGGCGGAGAAATTTACATCTACGGTGGTAATATTTATGCCACATCTTCCGGTAACGGAGCCGGAGTTGGTGGCGGTGGTACTGCAGATGCCTCAGCTGAAACGATGAAGATTGGAATCTATGGCGGTATCATTTCCGCAGGTGGCAGTACCTATGCAATTGGAGATGGAAAGAGCCAGAGTATTTGCAAAGTGACAGTAACCGGTGGTGCCTGCTATAGTACGAACCCTGGAAAGACGATGTTTGGCTCAACATGGGAAACCCAAGATACTTATGTTGGTACAGAGATTGACACAACAAAACTTTCCGGTATTCAGTCAGTGACGATTGATGGGGTAGACCAGGGAATCAGCAGTTTTTACATCAATGCACAGTCTGGTACTACGAACTATAAGTGGAAACTGAATCTGTATGTGAAGAAAGGTGTATCTCATACGATTGTAGTAACGGATACAAACGGTGAGGCACATGAGTATATGTTTGACGCTTAATCTATAATTAAAAAAGGAGTTCATTCGTTCGAGACAAGATAATGCTTTGCTTTATAGTCTCTTACGAATGAACTTTTTTTGGGGCTCTATTGACAGATGATGTTTCCTAAAAATATAGATAATAAAAATCTTGAATCTTCCCTCTTTTTTTGCTATTCTAAAAACAGTTTAATCCACAAAGGAGAGAGAGGCGAGGCATTTTATGTTTCTCAAACAATTTGCAGAATTCAATTCGATTTGTATACAGTGCCATGACAGTCCGGATGCGGACGCGATGGGGGCTGCGTTTGGTTTGTATGCGTATTTTATGAATCTGGGTAAAAAGGTAAAATTGATTTATGCAGGGGAACATCAAATTACAAAGCCATCGCTGAAATTGATGGTGGAGCACCTAGGTATTCCGATTCGATATGTGAATGAAATGCCGGAACATGATATTTTGATTACCGTGGACTGCCAGTATGAGGGTGGTAATATTACATCGATGCCGGTGAAAAAAGTGGCGATGGTTGATCATCATCCGATTTGTGTAGAAACGGATGAATGGTGTTTTATTTTCCCGGAATTCGGAAGTTGTTGTACCGTGGTCTGGGAACTGCTTTTGGAGGCGGGGTATCCGGTGAATGCGAACTGGCAGGTGGCAACGGCGTTGTATTATGGTTTGTATAGTGATACCAGCAGTTTGTCTGAAATTTATTATCCGGCAGACAGACAGATGCGTGATTCTCTGCAGATTAACAGAGAGTGTCTCGATGAAATGATTCATGCGAATTTACAGCGTCAGGATTTGGAAATAGCAGGAGAAGCGTTGTCTCACTATTACTATGATGAGGAAAAGCGTTTTGCGCTGCTGCATACAAAACCATGTGATCCAAATCTGCTTGGCGTTATTAGTGATATGGTAAATTGTGTAGCAACCGTTGACTGCTGCGTGGTATATAACGAAACGCCGATTGGATATAAAATGTCGGTACGAAGTGCGAAAAAAAATCTGCCGGCGAGTGATTTGGCAGAAGAAGTCAGCCGCGGGATTGGTGCTGGTGGAGGTCATACGAATAAAGCGGGCGGCATGTTGATGAAACACATGCTCGCCACACAGTATCCGGGGGAAGATGTAAAAGAAATTCTCATTCAGCGAATCCGTGAGTTTATCCGTGAAGCCGCTTGCTGATTTCCATGAGAGGAATCGGCATCAGGGATAAAATACCTACGACAACCCATTCGCGCGGATTAAGTGACTGCGTATGGAAAATAGGCTGGAGAACAGGCACACAGATTACCAGACATTGCAGGACAATGCAGAACAATACACTAAATAAAAGTTTTTTGTTACCAAGAATCCCTGTCTCTAACAGCGAGTGCTCGCTTCTCATATTAAACGAGTGAACTAACTGCGATAAAGAAAGTACGGCAAAGCACATGGTGGAATTGCCACTTGTATAGGCAAAAAGTGCTAAGGAGCCGATGAACATACCTTCTAAAACCATCTGAAAGACGGTATCAAAGTGAAAGATACTTTCATTTTTCGATAATGGCGGACGGTTCATACTGTCAGGATCCGGTGGCTCGACACCAAGACAAAGCGCCGGAAAAGAATCCGTCACGAGATTAATAAACAATAGTTGTACCGGCAAAAGCGGTGCAGACAGCCCGAAAAAGATAGCAACAAAAATCGTCATGATTTCTCCGATGTTACAAGACAAGAGAAAATGTATGGCTTTTTTTATGTTATCGTAAATACCGCGCCCTTCTCGGACGGCACTTACAATAGTGGAAAAATTATCATCCATTAAGATAATGTCAGATGCATTTTTGGCAACATCGGTTCCGGTGCGTCCCATGGCACAGCCGATATCCGCTGCTTTTAGGGCAGGGGCATCATTGACACCGTCGCCGGTCATGGCAACGACATTTCCCATTGCCTGATAGCCTTTTACGAGACGTACTTTGTGGGCTGGAGATACACGGGCAAAGACATGATATTTTTTGAGCGCTGCAGGAAGTGAACGGTCGCTGATGGCATCTAAGTCGGCTCCCGTAATGACCTCATCTTTTGTCTGGCAGATGCCAAGTTCCTTGCCAATCGCCGCAGCGGTATTTTTATGGTCGCCGGTAATCATAATCGGACGGATTCCGGCGTGCTGGCAGCTTTTAACAGCAGCGTAAGCCTCCGGGCGGGGTGGGTCAATCAGACCTGCCATCCCAAGGAAAACCAAATGGGATTCTAAGGAATTGTTGTCCGGACGGCTTTTGTGCAGACAAAAACCGAGAGCAATGACGCGAAGTGCATTGGCGGTGTAATTTTCAATTTGCTCATTTAACCTATGCCGCATCGTATGTGTCAGTGGACGTGTGCTGCCATCTTTATCGAGATACGAGTGACAGTTGGCAAGGATAAATTCAGGAGCACCCTTGGTTATTGCTAAATATCCATTGGGTGTCCGATGCAATGTTGTCATCCGCTTGCGGATTGAGTCAAAAGGGATTTCTTCAATAACCGGAAATTCTTTTCGTACTTCTGTATAAATAAGTCCGCTTGATGCACCGTAATGAATCAGTGCATGTTCGAGTGGACCGGATTGGTTGTTGCAAAGCAGAAAATAACGAAGTAAGGTTTTTTCGTTTTCGGTGCTGTATATATTCCGAACTGTCATGCGGTTCTGGGTAAGCGTGCCGGTTTTGTCAGAACAGATAACAGAAGCACTGCCAAGTGTTTCTACAGCAGGGAGATGGCGGATAACGGCACACTGTTTTGCCATGCGCTCGACGCCAAGGCTTAGCATGATGGTGACAAGAGCGGGCAGACTTTCCGGAATGGCTGCGACGCCAAGACTGACGGAAGTCATAAACATATCAAAAACCGGCTGATTTTTCTGCAATCCCAGAAAAAATAGAATGGCACAAATAATCAGGGCCAGGATGCCAAGCACTTTTCCTGTGTGATTGAGGCGCCTGGTAAGAGGTGTCTGCGGTGCCTGTTCGTGTGAAAGCATACCGGCGATTTTCCCAATTTGCGTATTCATACCGGTTTCCGTAACACAGAACAGCCCATTTCCGGTCGTAATCATTGTGCCCGAAAATACCATGTTGAGCTGGTCGCCGAGTGAAAGATTTTCCATATGCAGCGAGTCGGAAGTTTTTTCGATGCTTCCCGTTTCGCCGGTAAGGGCGGATTCATTTGCCGACAGATTGTGCGTAAGGAGAAGTCTGCCATCGGCGGGAACAAGACAGCCGGTGTCAAGATAGACTAAATCTCCCGGTACAAGTTCCGGAGAAGATATGGTCTGGCGTTTTCCATCTCTTAGTACCTGACATTGTGGCGTTTGCAGAGAACGAAGGTGAGCCAGCGAATGTTCTGCCTTTTTCTCCTGATAAATGCCAAGCAGAGCATTTAGTATAACGATTGCCAGAATGATTAAAGGGTCGGTCAGATTTACTTCTCCCTGTGCATAAGAAGCAAAAAAAGAAATGCCGGCGGCTGCTAATAAAGTAAGAATCATAAAATCTTTAAACTGCGCTGCAAACTGACGGAAAAATCCGGGACCTTTTTCGCTTTGCAATTCATTTTTTCCATAATGTCTTTGGCGTTTGACAACTTCTTTTTGGGATAAGCCCCGGTCTTTGAAACGGTTGAGTTTATCCATTACTTCCTGTGATTCCATTTGATACCAGTTCATACTTACCTCCAAAATAATTGACTGTTTTTGTCGAAAGGACTCTCCTCTTTTTCCTTATTTGCATAAAATAGAATAAGGAAGTGGCAGGAGGAGCTTGTGTTTGTTGTTTGCTTATTAGCGTTGTCAGTGAGCCTTGACACGCTGGGAATTGGTATGGCATATGCAATGTCGGGCATTTGCATACCCAAACGAATCCGGTTATTTATTGCTTTATTAAATGGCGTGCTGACAGCGGTTGCACTTTTTGTGGGTTCGACGTGCCTTGCGGGGCTGCCGGAACCTTATTTCCGCCTTGTTGGCGGCGGGATTTTGATTTTGCTTGGTGCAAAAACGTGCATCCGTGTGTTGCAAAACAAAGGGGAAGTACAGTATGACAAAGATAATTCCCGAAGCATTGACATAAAAGAAGGCAGTGCGTTGGGAAGTGCCCTTGCGCTTGATTCGGTGAGTGCAGCACTTAGTCTGGTCGGTCAGGGAACCGTAATCTGGTTGTTTCCTATATGTACCGCTTTTTTATGTGGAGCCTTTTTGTGGATTGGCGGGCAGAGAATATACCACGTGCGTCGACTAAACGGAATCAGTGGCATACTTCTTATTCTTCTTGGTTTGTTCCGCGTGCTGCCCGTTTTTTTCTAATAGCATTGAGGGCGAAAATTACTAATAGGATAATACCTGTATAAAAAATAACATGCTTGTATTTGTCTAAATAATGAAAGAACAAATCCTTGTATTGGTAAAAATAATAGCCAAGTCCGGTTAATACCGTGTTCCATGTAACAATGCCGATGGCAGAATACAAAAGATAACGGCTGATATTCTGCCCCATGGCACCCGCGACAAAGCCGATATAGGTGCGGCACAGAGGAATCACGCGGCTGATTAGAACGGCACTTTTTTCGTGATTGCCAAAGACACGGTAGGAGGTTAGGATTGGTTTCTCCATAGAAGAAAAACGTTTCATAATGCGTTCCAACAGTGGAGAACCGCCAAACCTGCCAATGCCATACGGAATCAGTGTCCCAATCAGTCCTGCTCCCGTTGCAAAAAGGACAAGATATGGAAAAAACAACCCCTGCCCGGCAGCCATAACACCCGCCAATGGCAGAATAATCTCACTCGAAACAGGAAAACAGGCATATTCCAACATAATCAGCACAAACATAGCCCAAATGCCATAGTTCTGTAAAAACGACTCAATCCAATCCATTCATCATGACCTCAGTATGATTGTTACAGTGTATGAGGTGATAGTCGGAATTATTCTCTAGAATAGGGGGATAACAAAATTCAACCCATTTAGAAAAGTTGATACGAGAGTTTGCGGTCATTGCTGGCGTTTTATCAATATTCCAGTAAATCACCAAGAAAGGATTTGCAGCTCGTGGGTACAAATACGCAAGTATCTGACATGCGTAGTGGGCATGTTGATACTTCTGCGCATTTGTCTGAGCGGGAGCGTCCACGAGATGTAAACCTTTCTTGGTAATTTACGTAAATTAAAAAAACGCCACTAATTAACTGCCGCAAACTCTCCTATCACAGTCCTTGACAAAGGATTTTAGTGTTGGTATTATAAAATAGTATGCTTGCGTACATTTTGACACAAATAGGAGGTAGTTTTGAAGAAGAAAATCAGCTTATTCGTTTTGTTGTTTCTCTTAGTATTGACAGCGAATTTTCAGACAACAAATGCGGCAGCAAAGAAAAACATATATAAGATAAAAGTAAACAAATTAAAGAATACGGTGACGGTATACCGTCATACGAAAAAAGGAAAGTACAAACCATATAAAGCATTTGTCTGTTCATCGGGCAAAGCGACACCGGTCGGCACTTTTTCTTTGAGAGAAAAATATCGGTGGCATGCACTGTTGGGACCGTCTTACGGTCAGTACTGTACAAGAATTTATGGAGGCTTTTTGTTTCATTCGGTATGGTATTATCAGCCAAAGAAAAATACACAGTCCTATGCTCAGTTTAATCGGTTGGGAACGATGGCATCTCATGGATGTATCCGATTGACGGTGGCAGACAGCAAATGGATTTATGATAATTGTCCATCCGGCACAAAAGTAGTAATTTACAATTCGCCAAAGGCAGGACCACTTGGAAAGCCGAAGGCACAGAAGTTATCCGGGCATATGGGATGGGATCCGACTGATCCGGATATTCATAATCCATATTTGATTAAGGTAAAGAGTATCAAGCTGAGTACTACGAAAAAGACATTGGAAATTGGTGGTAAAAAGAAGGATGCTAAGTTTACGATTCGGGTAAAAAAGATTTTACCGAAAAAAGCGATGATCAAGAAGATGAAATACACTTCTTCCAATAAAAAGATTGCAACTGTCAATCAAAAAGGTGTCGTAAAAGCAAAGAAAAAGGGAACTTGTAAAATTTTTGTGGAGACAACCGATGGCAGTAAAATAAAAAAGGTATGTAAGATTACAGTGAAGCAGGTGGAAAAGAAACCAGTTGTTGTGCCAACACCGACACCGGCAGTTACACCGACGCCAACACCGACCCTTACACCAACGCCGTCACAAACGGCAGAACCAACACCGACATCAACGCCGGAATCGGCATTAAATGAGTGACAATAAGAAAAGAGGTAAAAAAATGAGTCAGAGTTACAATCCAAAAGAAATTGAAAAAAAATGGCAGAAAGTCTGGGAAGACGAAAAAGCTTTTCAGGCAACTAATGATTTCAGCAAGCCCAAATATTATGCCCTTGTTGAATTTCCATATCCATCCGGACAGGGACTTCATGTAGGACATCCGCGTCCGTATACGGCACTTGATATCGTAGCACGTAAAAGAAGAATGCAGGGCTATAACGTACTTTATCCGATGGGATGGGATGCGTTTGGTCTTCCGACAGAAAACTATGCAATTAAAAATAAAGTACATCCAAAGGAAGTAACGAAGAAGAATGTTGCAAGATTTAAAGCACAGCTTCAGGCACTTGGCTATTCCTTTGACTGGGATCGCGAAATTAACACAACAGATCCAAATTACTACAAATGGACCCAGTGGATTTTCCTGAAATTATTCAAAGCAGGACTTGCTTACAAGACAGAGATGCCGATTAACTGGTGTACTTCCTGTAAATGCGGTCTTGCCAATGAGGAAGTTGTAAACGGTGTGTGTGAGCGCTGTGGAAGTCCGGTTATCCGTAAGGTAAAGAGCCAGTGGATGCTTAAAATCACGGCATATGCAGATAAATTGATTGATGATTTGGATGGACTTGACTATATTGAGAGAGTCAAAGTTTCACAGAAAAACTGGATTGGACGTTCTCATGGTGCAGAAGTAGACTTCCAGATTAAAGATAAAGAAGAAAAACTCCGCATTTACACGACACGTCCGGATACTTTGTTTGGTGTAACTTACATGGTAGTATCTCCGGAACATCCATATCTGGATAAGTACAAAGATGAGATTAAAAACTGGGATGAGATTGTAGCCTACCGTGAGATGGCAGCAAGAAAATCCGATTTTGAGAGAACCGAGTTAGCAAAAGATAAAACAGGTGTAGCAATTGACGGACTTTTGGCAATTAATCCGGTAAATGGTGAGGAAATTCCAATCTGGGTATCCGATTATGTATTGATGAGCTACGGAACAGGAGCGATTATGGCGGTACCGGCACATGATACCCGTGACTGGGAATTTGCCAAGAAATTCAATTTGCCGATTCATGAAGTAATTGAAGGCGGTGACGTGGAAAAAGAGGCCTTCACGGATGTTGCTACGGGAACTCTTGTGAATTCCGGATTTTTAACCGGTAAATCTGTAGAAGAGGCAAAGAAAGAAATTATTGCCTGGTTAGAGGATAAGAAAGTGGGAACGGCAAAGAAAAACTTCAAACTGCGTGACTGGGTATTTTCCAGACAGCGTTACTGGGGTGAGCCGATTCCGATTGTAAAATGTGAAAAATGTGGTTATGTACCGATTCCTGAAGAAGAACTTCCGCTTCGTCTGCCGGAGGTAGACAACTATGAACCAACGGATAACGGGGAATCTCCAATTTCCAAAATCCGTTCCTGGGTTGAGACAACTTGTCCATGCTGTGGCGGAAAAGCAGAGCGTGAGACAGATACAATGCCTCAGTGGGCTGGTTCTTCGTGGTACTTCCTGCGTTATATTGACCCAACAAATGATGAGGCACTTGCCAGCAAAGAGGCATTGAAATACTGGCTGCCGGTTGACTGGTACAATGGTGGTATGGAGCATACGACCCTTCACCTTTTGTATTCCCGTTTCTGGCATAAGTTCTTATATGACCAGGGCGTAGTACCGACCAAAGAGCCATATCAGAGGAGAACATCCCATGGTATGATTCTTGGTGAAAATGGCGAGAAGATGAGCAAATCCCGTGGTAATGTTGTAAACCCGGATGATATTGTAAATGTATACGGTGCTGATACACTCCGCACCTACGAAATGTTTATTGGTGCGTTTGATGCCGCTGCTGCATGGTCAGAAGATGGAGTAAAAGGCTGCCGCCGTTTCTTAGAGCGTGTATGGAAGTTAAAAGATATGGTGACAGATGAAGAAGGCTATTCCGCTGACTTGGAGACAAAAATGCATCAGACCATTAAGAAAGTAAGTAACGATTTTGAAACCTTGAAGTACAATACAGCAATTGCTGCCATGATGGCATTGATTAATGACTTCTACAAAAAAGGTTCCGTTACAAGAGACGAGTTTAAGACACTTCTTGTACTTTTGAATCCGGTTGCACCACATATTACAGAGGAATTGTGGAATGAGAAAAATTACGGTGGTTATTTGTTCCAGACAAGCTGGCCGGAATTTGATGAGGCAAAAACGGTAGAGGCTGTACAGGAAATTGGTGTACAGGTCAACGGTAAAGTACGTGCGACCGTTAAAATTGCCATTGATGCAGCGAAAGAAGATGCGTTGGCTGCCGGACGGGAAGCGATTGCTGATAAGCTTGCCGGCAAACAGATTGTAAAAGAAATTTATGTACCGGGACGTATTTTGAATTTCGTTGTAAAATAAGTAATTGCAAATGATTTGGAGGTGCAAAAAAATGCCTAAGGTAAGTGTCATAATTCCTTATTTCAAGGGACAGGCATATTTGGAAGAATGTGTTCAGAGTATTGAAGAACAAAAGATAGAAGACTTAGAAATTATTGTTGTCAATGATAAAGATGGTCATGAAGTGCCGGATTCCGTAAAAGAGAATCCGCACGTCAAAGTATTTTTGGCAATGGATGAATTGCCGGAAGACGTCATTCGGGCTAATGAGGAGACGGCAGCAGCGTGGCGCGAGCAGAAAATCCACGAGAGAGTGGAGAAACGCTTAGATAGCGCAGAACGCCGCCGCGAGCAGGCCTGGGAAATGGAGAAAAAAGGAGATTCCATCAGCCTCTACACAGATAAAGAACTGCATCCGAGAGAGGAAGATTTGCTCGATGAGTATGAAGAAAAAATCGGACAGGTATATCCGTTTGGTGTTTCTTTCTGCCGTAACATCGGTTTAGAGAAAGCGACAGGAGAGTACGTTTATTTCATTGACTGTGACGATTACCTGATGGATGGGGCACTGAAACGGTTGCTTGATTTGGCAGAAGAGAAACAGGCAGTTATGACAACCGGTAATAAATACAGTTCTTGGTTTAAACCGGTGAATTTTGATTTTGAAAAAGCAAAGCAGGAAACTTTTATTGAGGGCGTAAAACCGTTGGAAGGACAGACGCTCCGCGACCGTTTTGTGGAAATGTATTCGGTGCAGCACTTTTTAATCCGCAGGGATTTTGTGATGGAGCATGAGCTTTCGTTTGATACAACGACACGTTTTTACAGTGATATGACGTTTTGCGTGAAATTGTTGAAACTGGCATCAGGTAAAATGTGGGTTGATGGTGACAGTCTGTATATCTGGCGTCACCGCAACGACCAGATTCATCTGCCGGCACTCTGCCAGAAAAAGCGTGGACACCGCAGCGGTGAATTTTTGGATGCCTATGATAAATGTCTGCATATTATTAAACCGGAAGATAAAGACCTTCGTTTTGCACTGGACCATTATTTGATGAATTTCTTCTGGCGTAAATATCCGGCACGAATTTTGAGAGAAAATGCGCCGAAGTTTGCGAAAGCAATGGCAAATATGCCGGAATGGAAAAACGTAATTAAAGAGTATGGTATATTCCAGCGTTTGCAGTTGTCAATTACCCGCAAGGGGAAATTGCGTATGGCAAAACCGGTTATGAAATTCAATAAGTGGCGTAAAAAGAAAAAAGGTTTGATTGGAAGCCGTATTCAGTGGTATCGTGTGCTGGAACGCCACATTTTCAAGAAAATGCCATTGCGTCATGACTGGGTATTTATCGAGAGTTTCTTCGGAAAGAGTTACTCCGACAGCCCGAAATACCTGTATGAATATCTGCAAAAGACCAGAGGGGACAAGTACCGTTATATTTGGGTATTAAACAACAAATCCGAAGCACTTGCAAAAACCGGAAAACATACGAGAGTAAAGATGAATAGTCTTCGTTATGTGTATTACGCATCCCGTTGTGGATATCGTATTTTTAACGTGCGTCAGCCTGCTTGGAATAAAAAGCGTCCGGGTGTTGTTTTCCTGGAAACATGGCATGGTACACCGCTTAAGAAACTGGCATTTGATATGGATGATATTACATCTGCAAGCCAGAATCATAAGACACTGTTTTATAAGCACGGCCGCGAGTGGAATTATTTGATTTCTGCCAACCGTTTTTCAACGGATGTGTTTGAGCGTGCATTTGTTTATGACAGAGATAAGATTTTGGAATATGGTTATCCGAGAAATGATATTCTATATGCGGATAACAAAGAAGAAATTGCTGCCGAAGTGAAGAAAGAACTTGGTATTCCGGAAGGAAAACGAGTGATTTTGTATGCGCCAACCTGGCGTGATAACCAGTTCTATGACCGCGGTAAATATAAGTTTACGCTGGCTCTTGATTTAGGCAGACTGCAAAAAGAATTTGGCGAGGACAGTGTTGTACTTTTGCGTACACATTACTACATTGCCGATATTTTGGACTTGACCGAGTACGAAGGATTTGTTTATAACGGAAGTCAGTACGAAGATGTGTCTCGTCTGTATCTGGCATCGGATATTTGTATTACCGATTATTCTTCTGTATTCTTTGACTTTGCAAACTTAAAGCGTCCGATTTTGTTCTACGCATATGACTTTGATGAATATGCAGATGAAATCCGAGGCATGTATATGGATATGGAGAAAGAACTTCCGGGTCCGATTCTCCGCACCAACGATGCCGTTGTCGATGCTTTGCATCATATGGATGCGATTGAGGAAACTTACAAAGAGCGCTACGAAGAATTTTACGAGAGATTTTGCAGCGTGGATGATGGACATGCTTCTGAGCGCGTGATTGAAAAAGTGTTTGGCGAGCGTGAAAACGGTACATTGGATACGGAGCAGTAAGTAAGCTACAAGGAGGAACAACGTGCGTAAAGGAATTTATCATTTGGTAAAACAGATTGTCGTTTTGTTTTATTACTTAATGTGCAATCTGTGCCCGGTAAAACAAAATCGCATTGTTTTTGACAGCAGCCTTGGAAAAAGTTATTCCGGAAATCCGAAACACATTTACGAATATCTCATGGCAAACGGATATGATTTGAATTGGGATTGTATTTGGTTTTACGAGAATGAAAAGTATAATATTCCGGGGATGAGCAGACAGGTCCGCTATGGGCGTCTGCGCTATCTGTACTACATGGCGACGGCGAAAGTTTGGGTGTTTGATACGAGACAGCCGGAGTTTTTGCTGCGCCGCAAGGGAACCTATTATATTCAGACATGGCACGGAACACCGCTCAAAAAACTGGCACTGGATATGGAAGATGTATTTATGGTGGGTGAGAGCGACATTGATTCCTACAAAGAACATTTTACGAAAAACGTTCATACATGGGATTTTTTGATATCCCAAAATCCGTTTTCCTCGGAGACATTTCGACGGGCATTTGATTTCCACCGAGAAATGTTAGAATACGGATATCCGAGAAATGATATATTGTTCCGGGAGAATACGACAGAGGGAATCCGAAGTTTTAAGAGAAAACTGGGACTTCCGGAGGATAAAAAGATTATTTTGTATGCGCCAACCTGGCGAGATGACGAATTTTCGGAAGATGATAAATACGAGTTCCGTCCACAGATTTCTTTTGAAAAACTGCAAAAAGAACTGGGCGATGAGTACATTATGATTGTCAAATACCATTATCTGATTATGGATGCGATTGACTGGTCGCCGTATGAGGGATTTATTTATCATTTTGACCAGAGCCGCGATATTGCAGAGTTGTTTTTGGTGTCCGATATACTAATTACGGATTATTCTTCCGTAATGTTTGATTATAGTATTTTGAACCGTCCGATGTTTTTCTTTGCTTACGATTTTTATAAATACAAAAATGAACTTCGTGGATTTTATTTCAGTTACAGCAAAGAGATGCCGGGACCGATTTCAACAACGACGGATGAGTTGATTGAGGATATCCACTCGTATGATTATTCGGTTTATGCACAGAGGTACGAAAAGTTCAAGAAAAAATATAATTCCATCGATGATGGCAGGGCGGCAAGCCGTGTTTTACATTTGATGAAGCAGTTGATTCCAAGCAAACGAATAGACGTTTATTATGAGTAATTGCAGCAAAGGAGGCATTTTGCAATGGAAACAATTAAGAGTTTTACCGTGGACCACAAAAGACTTCTGCCGGGAGTTTATGTAAGCAGAAAAGACAGTACCGGACATGATGTGGTAACAACATTTGATATTCGTATGACAAGACCGAATTTTGAGCCGGTGATGAATACGGCTGAGATTCATACGTTAGAGCATCTGGGGGCAACCTTTTTGCGGAATCATGAAGAATGGGGCGATAAGATTATTTATTTTGGTCCGATGGGATGCCGTACCGGTTTTTATCTTTTGCTTGCCGGTGACTATGAATCGGAAGATATTATCTCACTGCTTCGTGAAATGTTTGAGTTTGTCTGTCATTTTGAGGGCGAGATTCCGGGTGCAGCACCGGAGGCGTGTGGCAATTATTTAGACCAGAATCTGCCGATGGCAAAATATCTGGCTGAAAAATATTTAGAACATGTTTTGACTGGAATTACGCCGGATCGTCTGAAATATTAATCAGACCATAGAAAAAAGGAATAGGCTTCGCATCTTGCGCATAGGATATACAGGAAATGTAGTTCGTTTGTTTGAAGGCGGGGTCTGAGATGATGAAATGGGATAGCCGAATGCATAATACAAGAAGTGTACAGGTATTAAAGGTGGCAATCCCATTTTTTGATGTATCGGAGGGAGAGCTCATTGATGTAGAGGGATTGCTTCAGGCAATTCATCCTTTGACCTGTGGCAGAGAGCGGAAGATGATGGATTCTGTGATGTCCTTTTTTCAGATGCGGCATATGATGGATTTGTTTCGCATGATGCGTGAGGTGCAGAAGGCAAATGAGGCATCCGGGGCAGAGGGCACGGAAAATCCATTTGAAATGTTAAAGATGCTTATGCCGGAGGAGAGTCAAAAGGATTTTGAAATGATTTCTTCTATGATGGATATGATGCAGGCAGCTTCTGTGGAACAGCCCGAACAAGCGGAAAATGAGGGAGAGGAAGAAGAAAATGAGCACATCGATGTTTGACGAGTATGACATTTTTAAAACAATGCATCCGGTAAAATTGCAGGTTATGAAGGAACTGGCTGAGAATATGCAGGGTAAAAGCATGAAAGATGCGGCACCGCTTTTGATGGCGGCAACGACAAAGCTGAAAAATCATAATTTATCTTTTTCACCGGAGGAATCGAAAGTTTTGCTTGAAATTCTGACTAGAAACATGAGTCCGCAGGAGAAAGCGAAGGTGGAAATGATGAAAAATGTTGTGGCAAGGCAGAAGAAAAAGTAAGAAAGGAAAGGGCATAAAACAGAACATGAATTGACCTTTTTGGCGCCACATCGTGAAATTGCAACCCGAGGTATGACTTTGGCTTGGTGACCGCTATCTGGTGGCTCCTGTCATGGACGAGACCGGTGAAGTGACGTATTACCTTCCACAGGGACAGTGGAAAAATTATTTCACCGGCGAAACCAGACAGGGCGCACTTTGGATAACGGAAACGGTTGATTATTTTACCATTCCGCTCTGGGAAAGGGTGACTTCGGATTGAAAGAAAATATCTTTTACCGAAGTGCCAATCCATAAGGAATAGGTACCTTCGTTTATCACAAAGGTTTGATTTTTACAGTTATAGGTGGCAAAGTCCTTTTTTTCTAGGCAGAGGGAAACATGTTTTGTTTCCTGTGGGGCGAGTGCCACCTTTTTAAATGCCTTCAATTGTTTCTTCGGCTGCCCTTCTTCCGGGATGCCGACATAGAGCTGTATAGTCTGTGAACCTGCTCTGTTTCTGGTGTTCGTAATCCGGCAGTGGCAGCAAACAGTTTCATCGTCGTTTTTTTCAACGGAAAAATCATGCAAATCAAAGGTTGTGTAGCTAAGACCGTATCCAAATGGGAAGAGAACCGGAATTTCTTCGGTTTCATAATAGCGGTAGCCAACCATTAACTTTTCCGTGTATTCCACATGACGTTGACCGGAATTATCCACTGTGCCCGGATAGGATTTGAATTTTTCGGTCGGTGTATCACAAAGGTGAACCGGATAGGTTTCTGCCAAGTGTCCGGACGGATTTACCTCGCCAAATAGAATCCGTGCTAAAGCAAGTCCGCCATGCATGCCACAGTAGCTTGTCTGAATCAGTGAGTTTGCTTTATTAATCCATGGCATTTCAACCGGACCGCCGTTGATCAGTACCACGGTGAGATTTTTACATTTTTCTGTCAAAGCCTCAATCACTTCGTTTTGTCCATATGGAAGTGTCATGTCCGGGCGGTCAAATCCTTCCACATCGTAAGCGTGGTTTAATCCACCGATAAAGATGACTTCATCGTAGGACGGGCAGGCATCCAGTGCCTCTTTCAGATACTTCTCACGTATCGGGCGGATTTCTTTGTCAAATTGTTCTTTTCCGCGGTCTGTTGTATAATCTACATCCAGACTTTCTGCCTGCCAGTCGACTTCACCGGCTACATGTTTTTCGTTATCCACGTAATAACCCGGCAGCCAGTCAATCTGTGCATCACCGCCGAGCACCATACGCATGCCAAGCAGTGGCGAAATATCATAAAGTGCTTTGATTTCCGCACTTCCACCGCCGGCAGCATGTGTTCTTTTGGCGTTATCGCCGAGGACAAGAATTTTCTTTGTTTCCTTGGAAAGCGGGAGATGTGCCGTGTCATTTTTTAACAGGACAATTCCTTCTTCCGCAATCTGCTGAATGGTCTGCTGATGGTCTTTTGTGTTTGTGCAGCCTTTATTTCTAGTTTTGTCACCGAGCTTAATCCGCTCCATCATTGTTAAAATCCGCTCAATCCGCTCGTCAATTACGGATTCGTCGATTTTTCCGGATTTTACTTTTTCAAGAAGTGGATTTGCTAACTTATAATCGTCAAAATCCGGTGTGACGGACATTTCCATATCAACCCCGTTTAGAGCGGTTTTTTCCGTGTTGTGTACGCCGCCCCAGTCAGAAATTGTAACCCCATCATAGTGCCATAAATCACGCAGAATCTTTTTTAAAAGCGTTGCATTTTCACAGCAAAATTCGCCGTCATATTTATTGTAGGCACCCATCACACTATACGAGCCACCTTCCATTAATGCATCATAAAATGCCGGCAGATATAATTCAAAAAGTGTTTTGTCATCGACTTTGGTATCGACACTTAATCGGTCACACTCCTGATTATTCAGGGCAAAATGTTTCACACAAGCAGCTACATCCTGTGACTGGATTCCTTGCACCAAAGGGGCTGCTATACGTCCGGTAAGATGTGGATCCTCGCTCATATATTCAAAGTTTCTTCCACACAGAGGAGTCCGTTTGATGTTGATGCCGGGTGCTAGAATGACATCTTTTCCTCGTCCGCGTGCCTCATCCCCTAACACTTTGCCAAATTTACGGGCAAGGTTAGGATTCCACGTGGTGCAAAGACACGTATTACTCGGCAGCCAGCTTACAAAATCCGTTGTATCATCAATTGGTGTCCAACTGTCATTTTCAAATTCCTGACGAACTCCGCTTGGTCCATCCGACATAACAAGCGAAGGAATATTAAGTCGTTTCACTGCACCGGAACGAAAAAGTCCGGCGGCATGAATCATCGCTATTTTTTCTTCCAGAGTGAGTTTGGAAATGATGTTTTTCTGGTTCATGAAATACCTCCTTTTTACTTGTAAAATCGTCCAAAACATCTTGAGATTAGTATAGCATAGGTGGTGGTTTTTTGGAAGTTCCGTAAAATGTCTCAAATAAATTTGCACCTCTTGTGCCGCTTTCGCTTATCAAACACGCAGGGGTATCGGCATGTAAACTACAATTTGCCGAAAGCGTTGCATTTGTTACTTTCATGAGGTTTGATGTTGTGGTAAAATGAGGGGGAATCAGGTGTAGTTTAGTTATACAGAAGGAGAGGGTATTTATGATTGAAAAATGGGATGCATACGATAAATATTTTAATAAGATTGCCGATGGTTCGCTTATAAGAGGAGAAGTTATTCCAGATGGGGTGTATCATTTGGTAGGGGAAATTATTGTGAAACATACGGATGGTACATATTTACTCATGCAGAGGGATTATAAGAAACAATTTGGTGGGAAATGGGAATTGACAGCGGGTGGCTCGGCATTACAGGGAGAATCGCCGTTAGAATGTGCAATTAGAGAGTTAAGAGAAGAGACAGGAATTGTTTGTTCAGACTTAAAAGAGTTAAAAAGGGTTGTTCATGATGGGCACCATTCGCTTTTTGTGGAATACTTATGTGTTACCAAATGTGATAAAAATTCTATTGTCTTGCAAGAAGGAGAAACTGTTGATTATAAGTGGGTAAATCGAGAGGATATTTTAAAAATGGGAGAAGATACATTAGCTTCATCAAGGGCGTTAGAATGCATGATGCATGATGAGGTGTAACTATGGCAGAATATAGATATAAAAATTCGGAGGATTTAGACGATGAATAGTAAAGAAAAAGACGAATATGTGAATCAGACAATGGAGAGAATGACATCGATGGAGCCATATTATTGTAATCCATTTGATAATCCAAAGGAATTGAAGGAGAGAGCAAGTGATTTGTTGAAGCAATTGAATTCTTTGGGGGATAATGCTCAGGAAGAAAAAGAAAGTATTATGCGGCAGTTGTTTGGAACTTACAATAAGCTTGCATTTCCGGGTGATGGTTTTAAGTGCGATTATGGATTTAATATTCATTTTCATGGACTTGCAGTTATCAATTACAACGTGGTGATGTTAGATACTTCACCAATCAACATAGGAGCGGGTGCGTTTATTGCTCCCGGTGTATGTCTGGCGTGTTCCGGACATGCGATTCATCCGTCTCAGAGAAACCGCATGTTGACAAGTGCGCCGATAACGCTTGGAGAAAATGTGTGGCTCGGTGCCAATGTGACGGTTGTAGGCGGTGTTTCAATTGGTGATGGAAGTGTTATTGGAGCAGGCAGTGTAGTGACAAAAGATATTCCTGCAGGAGTGATTGCAGCAGGTTCCCCTTGTAAAGTGATACGTGAGATTACCGAAGATGACTTACTTGAGGAAATACAATAGCGAAAAATGCCAAAACGCCGAAAAATAAAATGCCAAAACGCCGAAAAATAAATTGCCAAAACGCCGAAAAATGATATAATTTTATTGGAGGTGGCTAATTATGAGAGAATATAAACCACGTATTGTGGATGAAATATTAAAAGATAAGCTTGAGGCGAAAGGAGCAGTTGTTATTGAAGGACCCAAATGGTGCGGAAAAACGACGACGGCAATGCAGATTGCTCGTAGTGTCTTAAGAATGGATGAGCCGAGCAAACGGGAAACGAATATTCAGATGTCTGAGATTGCTCCAGAAAGGTTATTAAAAGGTGACACTCCAAGATTGATTGATGAATGGCAAATTGCTCCAAAACTGTGGGACGCTACAAGGTACGAGGTGGATACAAGAGGTGAGGAGGGGCAATTTATTCTGACTGGCTCAGCAGTGCCGGTAGATTCAAAGGATATAACACATTCGGGGACGGGACGTTTTACATGGCTGACAATGAGACCGATGTCATTATACGAATCAGCCGATTCCACGGGACAAGTGAGTTTGAAAGATTTATTTGATAAACCAGACAGCCTAGAAGGAGAAAATAATTTAAATATAGATAAATTGGCATTTTTGATTTGCAGAGGGGGATGGCCTCATGCTGTTGGAATGAGAGAAAAGATTGCATTAGCACAAGCAGAGGATTATTATGAGGCTGTTATAAAATCAGATATTAATAGGGCAGATGGCGTGAGCAAAAATCCTGAAAGAGTAAAGAGATTGTTGAGGTCTTTGGCAAGAAATCAAGGTGCACAAATTGCAAATACAATGTTGAAAAATGATATTGTATCAAATGATACAGAATCATTAAATGAGGATACTATTGCGTCATATTTAAATGCATTGAAAAAGATTTTTGTGATTGAAGATATGCCAGCTTGGAATCCCAATTTAAGATCCAAAACATCCATTCGTTCATCGGATACAAGATATTTTGTGGATCCCTCAATTGCAGTATCTGCGTTGGGGGCTGGACCGCAGGACTTAATAAATGATTTAAATACCATGGGATTGTTATTTGAAACATTGTGTGTTAGGGATCTTCGCGTTTATGCAGAAAAAATAGGTGGCAGTGTCTTGCATTATAGAGACAAATCAGGATTGGAATGTGACACGGTAATTCATCTTAAAAATGGTCGATATGGATTGGCTGAAATAAAATTAGGTGGTCAAAAACTTATTGAGGAGGGAGCAGCTAATTTAAAGGCGTTATCTAACAAAATTGACACTTCCAAAATGCTGGCACCGTCATTTTTAATGATAATTATAGGTGTAGGCGAGTTTGCATACAAAAGAGAAGATGGTATCTTTATAGTACCAATCGGATGTTTAAAGGATTGATGCCTTATGCGAAAGGAGAGGTTATGAATATTACCGTATATCTTGGAGCCAGCAAAGGGAACGATAATACACTTGCTAATGCAGTGAGAGAACTTGGTACATGGATTGGAGAAAGTGGAAATTCGCTTGTTTACGGAGGCTCTAAATCCGGGCTGATGGGTGAGATTGCAGAAAGTGTGCTGCGTGCAGGGGGGAAGGTTACCGGTGTGGAACCACAGTTTTTTATTGATGCAGGTTTTTTGTACGAAGATGTTACAAATCTAATTGTGACAAAGGATATGTCAGAACGAAAGGCGAAGATGATTGAACTGGGAGATGCATTTATTGCATTTCCTGGCGGCACTGGTACATTGGAAGAAATCGCGGAAATTATGTCGAAAGTGTCGTTAGGACACTTGGATGCTCCGTGTATTCTTTATAATCTTAACGGTTATTATGACAGTTTAAGGGATTTACTTCGGCATATGATTGAGAAAGATTTATCAACCGAGGAGAGGCAGCAGGAAATTTATTTTGCTGAAAATCTTGAGCAGATTAAGGAGATTCTTTTGAAGGAATAATCAGAAAAAAACATTTGACAATTAAAAAAATTACAAATATAATACTTTATTGAACGAGTAGCAAAATTGCGTAAATCCAGTTTTGCTGCTCTATTTTTTTGCAGAAAAAAGGAGGATTCACATGACTGAAAATAACAAAATGAGGGAAATGCCGGTTTATAAACTTATGATTCAAATGGGGATTCCAATGATTTTATCGATGGCATTGCAGGCGGTTTATAATATCGTGGACAGTGCTTTTGTTGGCAATATGAAGGAGGGGAGCGAGGCTGCGCTGAATGCTCTTACACTTGTGTTTCCGGTGCAGATGCTTATGGTTGCAATTGCAATTGGAACCGGAGTGGGAACGAATGCGCTTCTTGCAAGAACGCTTGGACAGGGAGATTCTAAAAAGGCGGCAATGGTTGCAGGAAACAGTTTGTTTCTGGGTGTGATTATTTATGTGATTTGTTTTTTGTTTGGAATTGTTGGGGTGAATGCATATATTTCATCACAGACAGCGAATCCGGAAGTGCTTTCTATGGGAACCAGTTACCTTAAAATCTGCTGCGTGCTTTCTTTTGGAATTGTTTTCTTTTCCTTGTTTGAAAAATTACTGCAGGCGACGGGGCGCTCACTGTATTCTACGATTGGTCAGGTGGCAGGTGCGGTAATCAATATCATTCTTGACCCGATTATGATTTATGGTATTGGACCAGTTCCGAAAATGGGTGTGGAGGGAGCCGCTTATGCAACGGTAATTGGACAGATTGCTTCGGCTGTACTGCTGTTTGTTTTTCATATCAAATTAAATAAAGAATTTGAACATGGATTCAAGTATATGAAGCCGGATGGTAAAATTATAAAAGAAATTTATGCAATCGGTCTTCCGGCGATTATTGCACAGGCACTTATGTCCATTATGGTATATGTGATGAATCTGATATTGAAATTTGATGCTTCTGCACAGACTGCATATGGGCTTTTCTATAAAGTGCAGCAATTTGTTTTGTTCCTTGCTTTTGGCTTGAGGGATGCGATTACGCCGATTCTTGCATTTGCTTATGGAATGCGAAGTAAAAAAAGAATTCAGGACGGAATGAAATATGGTATTATTTTTACGATTGGCTTGATGATTTTAGGGATTTTTATTACAGAAGTTTTTTCGGGACAATTTGCTGCCTTGTTTAACGCCGGTTCATCCAGAGAGTATTTTGTCGGAGCCATGAGAATTATTTCCATCAGTTTTCTTTTTGCGGGAATTAATGTTGCATATCAGGGAATTTATCAGGCGTTAGATGGGGGAATGGAATCGCTTGTTATTTCACTTCTCAGGCAGATGATTATTATTTTACCATTAGCAGAAATTTTTTCCGTTTTAGTAAAAAATGGGCAGGCTGGGGTGTCACTTATTTGGTGGGCATTTCCGATTACAGAATTTGCAGCATGTTTGTTAGGTTGCGTATTTTTAAGGAGAATCCGAAAAAACAAAGTGGAATCTTTGCAGTGAGGTTAGCGTAAAAAAACTTTCGGAAAAATAAATATTGAAAAAGGCAGCTCCTTTGTATAAAGTTTTAAGTGCCGAAACAAAAAACGCAAAATAGCACGTGCGATTGAACGCTTGACGATGGATGTGCAGTCGGAAGACGATGACTACCTTGATTATTTGATTACCGTTGATATTTTTTCGGAAGGAACCGATATTGTTGAAGTAAATCAAGTAATTATGCTTCGCCCAACCCAATCGCCGATCGTATTTATTCAGCAGTTGGGGCGTGGCCTCCGAAAAGCAGAGGGGAAGGAATGTGTTGTAATTCTCGATTTTATTGGAAATTATAAAAATAATTTCATGATTCCAATTGCACTATTCGGAGACAGAAGTTACAATAAAGATAATATCCGAAGATATTTGAGGGAAGGCAGCCGCGTTATTCCCGGTGCAAGTACGATTCATTTTGATTCAATACGCAGGAAATTATTATCATTTTTTGAAAATGATTGATAAGGAGTATAGCGGAGAAATGACGGACAGGGAAGAAGCCTGTCTGGAATTTGTATCCCAGAATCTGGCAAATGAAAGATATAGTAGAACTTGGAATTCGAAGATATAGTGAAGTATCACAAAAAAGAGGATATTGCAAAGAGTACAATGTATGATGACAAAGGAAGATTTCTTCCCATTATGAATTTTCAACTTCAAATGAGTCATCCGGTGAGAGAAGATATTTATCAGTATTTTGTGAATGAATAGAGGTACGAAATGAAGACGATACATGTAGTGGCGGTGGTTATAGAAGCTGTCGATGAACAAGGAAAAGAAATACTTTTTGCTACCCAAAGAGGGTACGGAGATATGAAAGGCAGCTGGGAATTCCCCGGTGGAAAAATTGAGCCGGGAGAAACGCCGCAAGAGGCACTCAAACGAGAAATACAGGAAGAACTTGATACCAAAATCAAGGTGGGAAGTCTTATTGATACATTGAAGCAAAGTAAACTTATAACCCAAGAAAAGGAAGTGTGATATGAGAAAAAAATTAAGTGTATTAGTATTGATTTTAGTGTTAATTATGAACCAAGCTGCTCCAATGGGCATTAAGGCGGCGGATGCAGCAGATGAAGTTAAGGTTTATGTGGAAAATGGAGAAGGCGGTCTTACGGAAGGTGACGGAACCGCCCAAAGACCGTATCAAAATATACGTACGGCCTTGAAGCAGATTCAGACGGGACAGACACTTGTACTTGTGGGTGAAGTCTCCTACACCAAATACGAGACGTGCGAAGACGGATCTCCGAAACCATTATTTATTGATAAAGATATCACGATTGTTGGTTCAGATACGTCAGCAGGTTTGAAAATACGCAGTATGATTCAGCTGGGAGCGGACGTTACGTTTCGTGATATGTGGCTGCAAATGGTGCCGCAGGCAGGAAATGCACGTGGGACAACAATTTATGCGGCGGGACATACGCTGGTGTTGGATGCGGTAGATACGAGAGTAGGAACCAGTACATTGCAGGACGATGTGAGGCCATTGATCAGCGGTGGCGCGTACCAGGGAGAGGAAGGAAAGATGGGAAGCCACACAACGATTAAAGTGGTCAATCCCATATCCCAGACTAAGATAGCTGCAATTTATGCAGGAGATTATTATCGCGATTCCGAACAAGACAAAGTGGATATAGAACTGGATTCCAAATTGGTAGACACGGAGATTCATGCAGCGGGTGCCGATGGTCATACATTGACAGGAAATGTAAATGTTACACTGGGAAAAGATAGTAATGTAACGGATTTTGACAAGACGGATCTGATAGGTGAGTTGAATGTCAATGTAAAAGCGGGGGCTCATATTGATACCTTGTCATTTTCCGGTATCAATAATCTCACGATGGCAGAAAAGTCGCGGATCACGCTTCCTAAGGAGGCTGATTTTAACGTAAATAACGTCTTTTGCGAGAAAAATGCGGTGCTTGATCTCAGACAAATGTCAACGAATCCGAGTGTTGCAAACAATTTTACCGGTGTAACGGTATCCGGCGAGGATCAAACATGTGGCTCCGTTTTGGTTGGAAATGATACTACACTTGAGATAAAAGGAGAAGTCTATGGTCTAACAAAATTAAACGTAAATGGCTCAGAATATATGGCGAGATTTGTGGAGAATCATTGTTACATACAGGCAAAGGCCTCTTCGAGTGGGAATTTTACAATTGAGGGCACGCAGTATACAAATTTTCAATTAAATAAAAAGAAAACCGAAGAAATATATTCCTGGATTATCGGAAAACTGGAAAATGAGGACGCAGATGACTTTTATTGGATTGGAGATGCAGATAAAAAATCTGTGATCAGTCAGCAGGGAAAAGAATATTATTATCCGGTTGAATTTAAAAAGGCAGATGGTACGGTTTATAAGCCAACGTTTGAGGAACTTTTTTATGATTACGATTTGACATTGACGAAGGAAAACGGGGAAGCGGTTGATTTAGAGGAAGCGGCTTTCTGCAGTTGGGATGAGGAGTGTATTAACGAGGGGCAAAGCCAATATAATCAGGTGATTGTATGTATATACGACTGGGAGAACTGTAAGGGTGAACTAACATTGACGCTGACCCATTCGAAAACCGGCAAGAGTATATCGCGAGTGCTTTTGGTGGGTGAAGAACAGCCGATTCCGACAGTAACCCCAACCATGACCCCAACGTCGACGGCAACGCCAACCGTAGCGCCAACAACAACACCAACGCAGGTGCCGACGCCGACCCCAACCATGATCCCAACACCGACGCCAACCGTAGCGCCAACAACAGCGCCGACGCAGGTGCCAACGCCAACGCCAACCGTAGCGCCAACAACAGCGCCAACGCAGGTGCCAACGCCAACGCCAACCGTAGCGCCGACAACAACACCAACGCAGGTGCCGACCCCAACGCCGACGGTTCCAACTCCGGCTGCGACAGAAGTACCAAGCTCAACACCCGATGCCACACCTGTAATACTTCCAACGCCACCAACGGTAACACCATTGCCGCCAACTAGTGAACCGCGGGCATTTACATTGAACAAGACATCTGTCACATTGTATACAAAAGGGAAAAAAATCATACAGCTTAGTGCTGATACAGAAAGTGTAGTGAAATATACATCTGACAATGAAAAAGTGGCAGTTGTAGATGAAAATGGCCGGGTAACCGCAAAAAAAGCAGGAACTGCTTTGATTACTGCGAGTGCAGATGGTTATCAGAGCACGTGCAGGATTGTTGTAAAGAAACCAACATTTAAAGTGGCGAAAAAGATGATAAAGGTCAAAAAAGGAAAAAAGGCTCGTATTATTGTTAAAGTTCGCCCATCAACGAAAGTTGTGTTTGCTTCCGCGAATAAAAAGATTGCAGCAGTTACCAAAAAGGGAATGCTAAAAGGCATGAAGAAGGGGCGGACAAAAATAAAAGTAAAGTGTTATGGAATAACGAAGACAGTTATTGTTATCGTGAAGTAATCCGATATAGGAGGTAGGTATGAACATCCAAATCTTTGGCAGCAAAAAAGACAACGACACAAAAAAAGCACAGCGTTTTTTCAAGGAACGGGGAATCCGGTTTCAATACATTGATCTGCGGGAAAGGACACTAAGCAAAGGCGAATTCCGATCGGTGGCAGCCGTCAATGGCGGACTGGAAGGTATGATTAACAAAGAATGTAAGGACCGGGATGCTCTTGCATTGGTGACGTATATTGCGGAAGAGGATAAATTGGATAAGATACTGCCATTTTTAGTAAAATAGTAAATAAAATTTATCAGAATCGCATGGAAGCAAAGAATAACGCGTATGGATTTGACTATCTGGCAGAATACAATATTTATAAAAAGATGAGAAAACAGGATGCGAAAGACGATGGAATCCTCTATGTGACGGAGTATTCGGATTGGAAGGCAAGGATTCAGAAAAACTATGAGCAGCAGAAAGAAAACGAGGATTTCTGTCATTTTCTGGTTCAAAAGAAGAGAGACATTGAAAATCTGAAAAAACAAGTGGAAATAATTTCCATACCGCTTGTGCTGCTGGCGTGACCAGACAGAGTTTTTAGAAGACATCATGCAGGTGCTGGGCGACAAGGAACAGAACTAGTACATATGAATGGAGTGATGAAAATGAAAAAGAAAACAATTAAGAAGAGGATTCTTGCCGGATTGCTGGCATTTTCGCTTATTGTACCGGCGAATGTGGCAGGAGCGAAAACACAGACAGTATTGGAAACAAATGTGACAGAGGCATCGGAAGGATGTACACTGGTTGGTGTATATGGATCCTATTTTGCACAGGCGAAGGAAGCACTTGCTAAGATCAATGAAATTCGAAAAGAAGCATGTGAAGCAGGAAATATACGAGATCCGAGAAATTCCGGCAGATATCTTCAGCCATCGGATTATGTTCCCTTGAAATGGTCGAGTGATCTGGAGTATATTGCACGTATCCGTGCGGCAGAAGCGGGAATTGCATTCCGGTTTATGGATTCCGGACATGACCGTTTGAATGAAAAGGGTACTTTTTCCATTGGCAGTAATGGGATAACTTCTTCTTCTGAAGATCTTGCTTATTATTATGTAAAGGATATGATTGAAGGAGTTTTGCTTTGGTACAGTGAAAAACAATATTGGGTAAAACAGGATTTCAGTGAGGAAACCCGTCATTATACAAGTATGATCAACCCGAAGTATACCCATGTTGGTTTTGGCGGTTTTTATTCAGAAGCTGCTCCGTATCCGGCAACAATGGCAGGAGAGTTTTCTGCAAAATCGGATTTGGATGAGACAATGATGGAAGCACCGGAAGATGTGATGCAGAAGATCGAAGTATCAAATGACTATATACAGGAAACGTATTTGGACGGGGATGACCAGATTTTTACAAATGGAACGACGACGGTGACGCCGCGTGTGAAACTTCGAAGAAACAATGCAATTCGTAATGTGTGGTCAATGGAAGATGTTACCTATACTTCATCGGATCCGGCGGTGGCGACGGTGACGCAGGATGGTCAGGTGACAGGAATTACCAATGGAACGGTTACTATTACGGCAAAATCCGGGGACACGATCGTAGCGCAAAAAGAAATCACAGTAAAATGTAATCATCCGAGAAAAATGATATCGTATACGGAATCTACATGTACGAAAGAAGGAAAAAAACAATATTATTGTGCCATTTGCCAGAATACGATAGAAGAAGTCGTGGCGAAAAAAGCACATGATTATGTTTATGGAGAGGCAGATTCCGAGGGAAAAAGCACTGGAAAATGTTCCGTGTGCGGCGATACGATACATATTGCTCCGCCGACAAATATGAAATTGTATTGGCGAAACAGCACAAGTTCTATCTCCAGTTATTCGCCGGTTTTTCCGACGAGCAACCCGGTAGGATCCCTGTTATACTGTTGGATTCAGGCGAGTGATGGAGACCCGGATTATCAGGATATGGTAATGGAATCCACAAATGAAGAAGTGGCAGCAGCACCGGAAAAGGCGAGCAATAATGTACCATACGACCATTTTGAGATTTTGGCGGAAGGAATCACGAAATTGAGTGTATATCCGAAGTACAATCCACGCATTAAGCAGACCTTTATGCTGCGTGTCGGTGGCAAAGGAAGTCAGGACATTTCGGATATGGATGTCAGCTTGTCAAAAGACACCTTTATCTATGATGGAAATGCCTGTAAGCCGGAAGTGACGGTATCTTACCGAAAAGACACGGTGCTGGAGCAGGGTATTGATTATACGATTTCCTATGAAAAGAATGTCAATGCCGGAACGGCGACAGCTGTTATTTCCGGAAAAGGACTGTTCTATGGAAAAATCCGAAAAGATTTTACGATTCAGAAAACAGGAGAAGAATCCCACATCCATGAGGTGGTCATTGATGAAGCAGTTGCAGTTACTTGTACCAGAGACGGTGTGACAGAGGGAAGTCATTGCTCGAAGTGTGGTGAGGTGCTGGAGGAACAGACAGTCATTCCGGCGATGGGACATCAGTATGCCGGAGGAACGTGCGAAAGGTGCGGAGACATTCTTTATATCGAAATAGATGGAGTGCGTTATACAAAGGAAGAAGACCTTTCCGGCAATGTGACGATACATGTTTGTGCGAAACCGGGGGAGAAGATTTCCGGTAAAGTGAACATTCCGGCAAAGGTTGCGATGGGAGATATGGCTTATACAGTTACGGTTATTGACGCCAATGCATTTGCTGATCAGACAGAACTTACCTATGTGACATTGCCAAAAACAATTATCAATATTGGAAACAAAGCATTTGCCGGCTGTACCGCCCTGGAAGGAATGAAATTTAAGGCAAAGATAGCACCAGAGGCAGCAGAGGACGCTTGGGAAGGAGCTGGAACCGAAGATTTCACGATACTAACTCCGAAAAATGCGAGGGATTATTACAACATTAAAAAAATATCCGGAGCGACAGTTCGTCCGGAAACGGATGCAGAACATGAACACGATATGCAGAAATTTGAAGCAAAGGCACCGACATGTACTCAGCCGGGAACTATCGAATATTACATTTGCCGGGACTGTGACAAGGTGTATGCAGATGAGGATGGCAAAGAATGCATTTCGCTCACAGAAACTTATTTGCAGCCACTGGGACATGAATGGGAGTCGGATTTCACGATTGATATCCCGGCGACGGCGACGACGCAGGGCGAAAAGTCCATTCACTGCCGTCGGTGTGGAGAACGTTCCCGCATCGTAAAATATTCGCTGGAAGATGAAAAGAATAGTTCCAATGACAATAGCGGCAGTGCCGGTAATTCGGAACAGGAGAATCTTTATTATGAAGGTTCCAATGACAATGAGGACACAGAATATGGTAGAAAGATAACGCATTCGTATCTGTTAAAAGGTTCTTTATTTAAGGCAAAAGGACTTCGTTACCGGGTCAATGCCGTCAATGCGAAAAAGGGCATCTTTGATGTCACCTGTATGGGCAGCAACTCAAAGAAGATCAAAAAAATAACAGTGCCAAATTATGTAAAATACAAAGGAATCCATTATCGTGTCACGGGAATCGGCAAGAACGCGTTTGCCGGCTGCCGCAAAGTAAAAACGGTAAAGATTCGGAGTATGTATCTCAAGAAAAAGAATATTGGGAAGAATGCTTTTCGTGGAATTCCGAGAAAAGCATCGGTTTATGTGCCGCCCAGAAAAATGAAAAGTTATCGAAAATGGCTGAAAAAAGCAGGATTGAAATGCCAAGGAGGAAAAAAATGGAAAAGATAAGATGGGGAGTTTTAGGAACAGCAGGAATTGCCAGAGATTGCAGCATACCGGGAATGCAGAAGGCAGAAAATTGTGAACGGTATGGAATTGCAGGGCGCAGCTTGAAAAAAGCAGAAGATTATAAAGATATGTTTGGGTTTGAAAAAGCATACGAAGGGTATGAAGCACTTTTGTCAGACCCCAAAGTGCAGGCAGTTTATATTCCGCTTCCAAATAATCTTCATTATGAATGGGTAAAAAAAGCTATTGCAGCAGGAAAGCATGTGCTGTGTGAAAAACCATTGGCGCCGACACCCAAACAAACAGTAGAACTTTTTGAGGCAGCAAAAGAGAAGGGGGTATTTTTAATGGAAGCATATGCCTACCTTCACAGTCCTTTTGTTACAGCACTTAAGAAAGAAATTGAAGAAGGAACAATTGGAGAAATCCGTTATATTGAATCTCAGTTTTTGACTTCATATTATGATAAGAGCAACATTCGTCTGCACAAAGAAAATTATGGGGGTGCAGTTTATGATCTTGGCTGTTATAATACAAGTATGCTGTTAAAACTTTTGGAAGATATGCCATCCCGGGTAAAAGCAATGGCACAGTATGATGAAAATGGCGTTGATATATATACAGCTGCATTGTTAAATTATGAAAATGATGTACGTGCATCGATAACATGCGGGATGATTTTTGAAAAAGATAAGCCGCATCGTTATGATAGATTGTATATTCACGGAACAAAAGGCGACATCAAATCCGATACGAAATTTAACCAAGAGGGAAATGCTTCCTATACGTTGATTATTGAAGGAAAAGAGCAGATTCGAAATGTATGCTGCCCACATAATTATCAATTAGAAATAGAGCAGTTGGGAAGATGCATAATCGAAGGCGAGACCCCTGTTGTGACAGCTGATTTTTCGATTAAAAATGCAAAAATACTAGATGCTATATTGCAAGAGATCGGTTACTTTGAAAGTAATGTAATGTGAGCACAACGAAATTTCGGCATTCATAAAAGGACACAAAAAAAACACAAAAAAATTAGCACTCACCTCTTGACAGTGCTAACAATTAGTGATATAACATAGTTAACGATAAGGAAAGGGGTTACGAAAAGGAACCCGGATCCGAATCGAAATTTAACAATCGACACTTCAGATTTCTCTGATGGTGCTAATAATACAAAAGTCTAAGTGCCTATGGTGTTTTGCAGGAACCCATATTTCCGACACTTGTTACAAGAAGGAAAGGAGAAATGACTTATGTTAAGACCTAGTATTTTTGGAGAGAGTTTGTTTGATGATTGGATGGATGATTTTCCATTTGGTAAGGAATTTGAGAAGGCTATGTTTCCGGCGAAAGATCCTCTTTATGGAAAACATGCAAAGAACATGATGAAGACAGATGTCCGCGAGACAGATGATGCGTATGAGGTTGACATTGATCTGCCTGGCTTCAAGAAAGATGAAGTAACCGCTGAACTGAATGATGGTTATATTACCATTTCGGCAGCAAAAGGTTTGGACAAAGATGAAAAAGATAAAAAGACCGGTAAGTACATTCGTAAAGAACGTTATGCCGGCAGCATGAGCCGAAGTTTTTACATCGGTGAGGGAATTACCCAGGATGAGATTTCGGCGAAGTATGAAAATGGTATCTTGCAATTGAAGATTCCGAAAAAGACAGACAAAGCAGTTGCTGGTAAAAATTATATCGCAATTGAAGGATAATCATTCAACAAGTCCCCTTCAGAGAACGAGCCCTCTGAAGGGGACTTGTTTTTTAGCAAAAACCATTGTAAGATTTGAAACGTACTTTATATTCTTTCATTTGCTGCCCTTCACGGCTTTCTATTTTCGTTGAATTTCCCGTAGGAATCTCATAGTATACTTAAATAAAAATTACAATAATTTACTGGAAATAATGCCGCAGTGAGAAAAAACTGGTTTGAAAGGATATCCTATGTTACAATGTGGATATAAAAAATGGAGGTTAGCTGGAATGAATATTAGAAGGGCAAAAGAAAAAGATATCGAACGATTGATGGAATTATTAGGACAGGTACTTCAAATCCATGCGGACATACGCCCTGATATTTTTATTCCGGGGACAACAAAATATACAAAAGATGAGCTGGCAGAAATGATAAAGGACGATACAAAGCCAATTTATGTTGCAGTGGATGAAAAGGATGACTGCCTTGGCTATGCATTTTGTCAATTGAGGAAACAGCCGTTTTCAGAGAATATGATACCGTTTACGGCGCTTTTTATTGATGATTTGTGCGTGGATGCGAAAACCAGAGGCCAGCATATCGGAGAGCATTTATTTGAATATGTGAAAGAGGAGGCAAAGCGCCTTGGCTGTTATGAGGTAACGCTCAATGTGTGGGCCGGAAATACATCGGCAGAAAAATTTTATGAGAAAATGGGACTGAAAACAAAAGAGAGACAGATGGAATATATTTTGTAAGAAGATGGGAGCGGTAAATCTTGGACTGCCAGTCCTGTATTTTTATTTGGGGGTGGGACTTTGTATAGGAGTAGGCGGCTCTGTAATCAGGGGCAGAATGTTTTACGCGGTACTATAGAATCATGTTGTTTGTGTATCCACTTAGGGTAATCGGAACAATTTTGGGAATGTTTATCCGCGTTGATGGCAAGCCGCAGGTATGCATGTTTATAAGCATTGCCGGCTGTATTCTGAATATCATTTTAGATTATGTGTTTGTGGCGGCTATGGGGCTTGGTGTGCAGGGAAGTGCAATTGGTACTTTGATTGTTCAGATTGTTTCGGTACTCATTCAGTTTGGATATTTTATGAGGAAGAGTACCCAAATCAAATTTCACAGTTTTGCATTTGACCGGAAAATAAATCGAGAGATTTTACTAAACGGCTCATCTGAATTTATTGGAGAAATGTCGAGTGCCATATCTATGTTTGCTTTTAACTATGTATTAATGAAATATGTGGGAGCCGAGGGCGTAGCGGCATTTACCATTCTTGGATTTGTGGTGTATGGTTACAGTATGATTTGTATTGGATTTGGACAGGGGATTAGTCCACTGGTCAGCATATGCCGTGGCGCACATGAAATGGAGGTGGCAGCGGAGAATATGGTTATTCTTCGTCTAATTTTGCTACGGCATTTAAAAAACATCTGGCACTCTCTCCGGCTGCTTTTCGAAAGGCAAGCGAACAACTGGTAGAGGAAAGCTCATTTTCTCACGGAATCACATTGGATGAATTAGACAAGGCTGAAAAATTAATTACGATTGAAAATTTGCAGAGATTTACGGTTGTGTATGAACGAAAAAGAGGGAATTATCATAATCTTCCACAAGAGTGGTGCCTATTTGTTGATAAGTACGAGTATCTTGCGGCCCCGGATACACTTTATATTGAGTGCACAATTGATGACCCATCGATCACGGATGAAAATAACTGTATGTATGAATTATGCCAGACAATATCACCTTCCCATCCGGCGTTAAAGGAAAACACAGATATTTTGACACATGATTTTGAGGGTGGTAAATATGCAATTTATTATTTTAAGGGATTTCCTCAATTTTTATTTATGGTGTATCAGGAGATATTCTGCAGGTGGCTGTCGAGGACCGGCAATCAAATGGACGAGCGGCCGGTGCTTGACATATACCGTGAAGTGAGAGAAGATGGATACATGGAAATTGATCTTTGTTTTCCGTTGAAGTGATGAAGAACACCATTTTAAGAGAGAGGAGACATCATGGCATTAGAGGAGACGGTTTTGGATGGGGAAAATATGACAAATCTTTTAAAAGCAAATTGGGATATTTCATGTGCTTCTTACAGAAAACTTCCGATAGGAACTGCCAATTGTTTTACTGTTAATGATGGCAGTAATACTTATTTTTTGAAAGAATACCAATCGTATATTGAGGATTGCGATATTATCAGGGAAGAAAATATATTGGAGAAGTTGAAAAATTACGAAATCCCTTCGACAGATTTTATTGAAACAGTTTCGAGAGAAAAAATGGTAAAATACAAGGGACATCGATTTGTATTGCAAAAATACATGAGTGGACAATCTTATGGGTACAATGATTTCCCGGAGGAAATGCTTCCGCAAATGGCGGTTATGCTTGCCAAAATTCATATCGCATTAAAAGATATGGAACTGCCTGTTGATATGGATGCTGCGTGGGTAAATGGTGATGCTGTTTCCAAATATGATAATATATTAGAAGTATTGGAGCAGCATAGGGAAGATTCTTTATATAAACAAATCAAAGAAGATTTATTATATAAGCGTACTGTATTGCAGAAAAATCAAGATATATTTCGAAGATATTTTGAAGGTATAACGTATAGTCCCAGTCACGGCGACTATCAAGGATGTCAGATTATTGGGGAAAATAATCGGATAAAGGCAGTAATTGACTTTACATCGGCAAGAAAACTGCCGGTGGTATGGGAATTAATGAGGTCATTTGTGCAGACATCGCATAATTCAAGAAACAATGCTAAAATTGATTTGCAGGATTTGCGTAATTATGTAAAAGCATACTGTGAGTATTTTCCGTTAAGTGACAAGGATTTAAATGCAATGCCATATGTATATGTGTTTCAATTGCTTCGAAGTACCTATGGCTATAAAGAGTATTTATTGAGCGATTCGGAAGATAGAGAGGGCTTGATTTCTTTTGCTTTTTGGAGAACAAAAATATGTAAAGAGGTGCTTGGACATATTGATGAAATTGTTGAAAATATGATGAAGATAAGGGAAGAATGCGACTGGTGTAGTTTAACAGACAAGCAAAAGAAATATTTATTAATTACCACTGATTTTTGGTCCGTTTATTTAGCAGATGAACAAGATTATGTTGGGCGATGCGTTTTAGTTTTAAAAAGGCATTGTGATTCTCTATCAGAGCTTACGGAGAAAGAATGGTTTGATCTGAGATATGTTGTAAGGCACGTGGAAAGTTGTTTTAAATCTGTTCTTGGCGCAACGATGTGCAATTGGAGTTGTTTGATGAACAGTTTTTATAAAGAATCTTCACCAAATCCTCATTTGCATTTACATGTCAGGCCAAGATTTAAAAATCCAATTGTAATTAATGGTAATCAATATGTGGATGAGCAATTTGGACATCATTATGCCAGAAACAAAAATTCAAAAATAACACTTAAAGACAGGCAGACAATATATGAGTGGATGAAAAATAATTTGAAGGTATAAGGCAGAGTATTTATTGGAGGAGTTATATGGAAGAAAAATATTTTAATCGTTATCGTTCATTTTGCAGAAGTCTAAGAAATTTAGAGAAGAGTAAGTTTGCAGACCCGACAGCGGAGTTTGTTTTAGAGGGGACTATTCGGAATTATATACTGACATTTGACTTGGCTTGGAAAGTTATGAAGGATATTTTGGTTAAACAGTTGGGAATAACAGATTTTGCTATTGGGTCTCCAAGAGAAGTTTTACAATCAGCATTTACAAACGGATTAATTAGTGATGATATATGGCTAAAAATGCTAAAAACAAGAAATTTATTAGCACATGATTATGATGGCATTATAGCAAAGAAAAACTTTCGGGCAATTATTTCAAATTATTATGATGCTTTTGATGGGCTTAAGGATGCAATTACTAAGTTTTATGATGGAAGTTTGCCATCGATTGATAGCTTCGACTAGTAATTGAATCTATATAATATTTTACAGTTTGGATTTAAGTAACAATAAGATGCTTGAATATTTGGACTGTGATTATAGTGTTAAGGTGACAGGGTACACACGAAGGTAAGAAGTGAGAGGGGGATGATTATGGGGAGGACGACAATATGAACTATACATTTAAAGAAAATCAACTTGATTATGAAACATATTACATATTAAGAAAGTCAGTTAAGTGGAATAATTGGAGCAGGGAACAGGCAGAAATTGCTTTGGGAAATTCATATTATACAGTTACTGTTTTTGATAACAAAGTTCCCATTGGAATGGGGAGAGCTGTCGGTGATGGTATTTATTTTATGATTATGGATATTGTTGTTAAGCCTGAATATCAAAGAATGGGAATTGGAAGTACAATTATACATATGCTTTTGGAACATATTGAGAAAAATATGTGTGTTGGAAGTCGTGTTAGTGTACAACTTATATCTGAGCCAGACAAAGAACAGTTTTATATAAAACAAGGATTTAAGCTTATTCCACATGAGTATTGCGGACCGGCGTTGCGGAGGGTTATTTATAAAAAAGGATAGGTTTATGCGAATAGGAAAGCAAGAAAAGTCATTGACATATATTTTCACACTCAATAAAATAAAAGTAAATAATACCAAACAAGAGAGGACTAAAAAGGTGCAGGAAACCAGATATAAAATCATTCGTATTGACGAAGAAGATTATGGATGTGAGGAACGACCGGACGACCATGTTCCGATGGTAAGTGTTTTGGTAAAAGCAATCGAGCCGGATGACTTTGGCGATTTTCCGGAAAGAATTATAATGATGGAAGATGAAATTATGTATCGCAGAAACCTTGATGAGGGGGACGAAGCGGTAATTGGGCTCGATGGAGGATTGTTTCCGCCGGGGATGTTTTGCAATGAAGTCGATGACGGTGAAAACGATACCAAGGCCGATTTGCAGGGAGAATGGTTAGAAGATTACTTAGACGCTTTGGAGGAAATGGAAGAGTAAGATGAAAATATATCAGCCGGATTATTATGACAAATTTCAGTGTACGGCATCCAAATGTCCAATGACGTGCTGCATGCAGTGGCGTATTGCGGTGGATGACGAAACATTCCATAAGTGGGATGACGAATGGAAAGAGAAAGTAAAGGAAGTTGAAGAAGGGCGCATAATCGAATTGAAAAATGATGGTATGTGTCCATTTCTGAATGAGAAGAAATTGTGCAAAATTGTATTGCGGGATGGTGAGGGGGCAATTTCTGAAACATGCCATACTTTTCCGCGGGAAGAACATGAGTATATTGGGAGAGTTGAGCGTGCATTGACGCCCGGATGCCCGGCTGTACTGGATTTGTTATGGAAGCAGGAGTGTTTTCAGATTCAGAAAAAAGAGGAACAAATGGAAGGAATAGCAGAAGAAATTTATGAGATAAATCCGGTGTTGTTTGAAATCCGGGATTGGTTTCTGGATATTGTAAATACGCGGGAAATTAAATTAAATACCACGCTGGAAATCTGTTTTTTAATTGCGCTGGATTTATATGAATTGGAACAAAAGGGCGTTCTTGAAGATGAATTCCAAAGTTACAAAAACACCACAGATATTTGGAAAATTCAAGATGCAATTGGAGAAAATGGAACAATAACAGAAGAACGTCTGGAAGAATATAATTTGCTGTTTTTGGATGTTTCACAGATTTATCGGGAACAAAATATTTATGGAGATTTTCTGGTGCCGTTGGCAGAGGAGGCAGAGAAGATTAACGGTAAAGAAACCGAGTGTTTTAAGACGTATCAGCACAAGATAAATAAATGGGCAAAAGAGCTTCGGAATCTTTTTGCGGAAGAAATCTCATCAGCTATTATTACGCCGGGAACCGGTCAGGTTTTGGATATCCTTGTAAAATTGGAATGGATGGCAATGGAATATGCTGTGTTGTCACAGTCATTATTTTTGCAACAGCGTAAAGGAGAATTAACGGATAAAAAAATACAGAAAAGCGTATGTGTTGTATTTCGTATGATGGGTTATGCAGATGACGATATTTGGGAATATATGGATAATTGTTTCGACAGTGTAATCTGGCCGTGGGAGTATTATTCTTTGTTGGTATGATGTCGTGTGGATTCACGATTTTGAATTGCATTTATTATTTATCGTGGTAAAATAGAAACAGGTTCCTTGTTCGAGGAGGGACTAATTTTATATGGATTGGAGAAAAAAGTATGAAAAGATTATTAGTAGCCCTGATTATGTTGGCTGCATTTTTCTGCCTGCCGGTGAAAGCAGAAGCTGCTGGGAAAACGCTCCGCATTCCGGGACCAGCTTGCCAAAAAGGAAATGATATTTATTATTGTTATACCATGGGCGGTCTGCGCATGAATTTGATGAAGATAAATAAGAAAACAAATAAGGTTACAAAAATTGTTTCCTACAAAAACAAAGGGAAAGATACGAATGCTTTTGAAAATTTGAATGTGAAGGGCAATGCCATTTATGCAGCATATGATTTAGTATGTGGAACAGGAGCATCGGATAGTTATATATGCCGGATTGACAGCAAGAAAAAAACGAAAAAATTACTTACCAAGGGAAGAAATCCGGTTTTGATTGGTAAAAAAATATATTTTATTAAGACTGCTTATAACAAAGAATACGACAGTGATAAAGATATGGGAATTTATGTTATGAACCTTTCCGGCAAAAAAATAAAGAAGGTCTGTAAAATGCCGGTTTCCGGGCTTTATGAGCTGGGAACCGATGGCAAAAATTTTGTCTATAGTTATTATAACAAAAAAGGGAAATTATCGCTTCGCTATATGACGAAAAAGGGCAAAAAACTGGGTGCTTATAAAAAAACGGAGTCATCTTTTTGCAGTCCGTCTTACAACTTAAGAAGTACCGTAGGAAACAAGCAATATTATATTGCAGGAAATCGCGTAGTGTGTGTGGACAAAACGACAAATGAGACAACGGTTTTGGCTGATTTTGGAACCGGCATTAGTTCCTATGTGGACAATTTTCAGGTGTTTCATGATGCGATTTTGGTTCGCGGAGTTAAGGAAGAATATATTCCTGCGTACAAAGAAATGGCAGGAAAAGGATATATCTATATGATTCATTTAAATGATTTGTCCAAGGTCTTGCTGAAAAAATACAATAGTGGCGAATAAAGGAGAAATGATATGATTTTTAGAGGTCGCTTATTTAAGGAGGCAAAGTCATTTTATGTATTATAATAACGTACTTGATTTAATTGGAAACACACCGCTTATGTGCCTGCAGGAGAGCACAGGTTACAATATATTTGCAAAGGCAGAGTTTTTGAATCCCGGCGGAAGTATTAAAGACCGCATCGCAAAAAATATGATTGAGACGGCAGAGGCGGAAGGAAAATTAAAACCGGGGATGACAATTATTGAACCTACGAGTGGAAACACAGGAATTGGTCTGGCTCTTGTTGGAGTGAGAAAAGGGTACGAGGTTATTATTGTGATGCCGGAAAATATGAGTGAGGAGCGAAAAAAGGTAATTCAGGCATTTGGTGCCAAGCTTGTCCTCACAGAGCCGAAACTTAGTATTGGCGGTGCAGTGGATAAGGCAAATGAGATAGCAAGTACAAATCCTGAGAAATATTATATGCCACAGCAGTTTGTGAATCCGGCAAATCCGGAAGCACATTATCGGAAAACGGCAGTCGAACTTAGTGAGCAGCTGGGAAAGAAAATTGATATTTATGTTTCCGGTGTGGGAAGCGGAGGTACCTTACAGGGGATTGCCAAGTATTTGCTTGAGCAAAATCCAGATACGAAAATTGTGGCGGTAGAGCCAAAAGGAGTTTCGGCACTTCACGGAGATGGACCGGGAATCCACCAGATACAAGGAATTGGAGATGGATTTATTCCGGATGTATTAGACACTGGTTTGATTACCGATGTTGTTGAGGTATCGGACGAGGATGCGATAAATACAGCGAGAAAACTTGCAAAAGAGCAGGGGCTTTTGGTAGGAACTTCATCCGGGGCAAATGTGTTTGCGGCAATGCAGATGGCAGAAAAATACGGAAAAGATAAAGTGATTGCAACGGTTCTTGCAGACCGTGCGGAGAGATATTTTAGCACGGGATTAATCTAACGTGGAGAGATGAGCAAATAAAAAACTGAGGATTTTTATAGGATGAAAGTACAGGTGATTCGTTCTAATCGAAAAACAATCGGACTTGAGGTGCGCGCAGATGAAAGTGTGATTTTGCGGGCGCCTGCCGTTGATGAAATTTCGGATGTAGAGTGGAAAAGTATCTTGGGAGAATTTACAGAGAGGGTAAACCATTTTTGTAAAGTTATGGATGTCACCGTTGGCAGAATCACCATCCGCAATCAGAAGACAAGATGGGGGAGCTGCAGCTCAAAGGGCAATGTGAATTTTAATTATCAGTTGTATTATATGCCACGAGAACTTATGGATTATGTCATTATTCATGAACTTTCGCACAGACGTCATATGAACCATTCGGCAGAATTTTGGCAGGAAGTAGAGAAATATTGCAAGACATATCGGGAATGTAGGAAAAAATTGAGGGATTATGAAATCTAAAGTGTTTTGGACCCTTTTAATCTGACTTTAAATAAATTCAAGGATGCATTGATTGTTTTCTTCTTTTCGTAATGATATAGTGAAATCACGGTACCGAATAATGAAAAATTAGGAGGAATTGAATATGATGTTGGGAAACAATATTCGAATTGCCAGAAAACGAATGGGATTGACACAGGAGGAACTGGCAATGCAGATTGGAGTGACTGCCCAGGCGGTAAGTCGATGGGAATCAGAGGCAGGGCTGCCGGATACATCGCTTATTGTGCCGTTAGTACAGGCGCTGCAGATTTCTACGGATACTTTATTTGGAATGGACCAAATGAAGCAGGAAGATGCCATGTATATGGAGATTAAACGCGAGTATGAGAAGATTGAAAGCGATGAAAAAACACCTGCGGATGCGGCGAAAAAAGAATGTGAATACATCGCTGGACGTCTTGAGGTAAATCCTTCGGATTTTGTTCTGGCAACCTGCATGGTTGAGCGTGTGGCTAATTTAAGCCGTTATGTAGATGAAAAAGGATCTTTTAAGGGGCAGGAATTCATTTGGGACAAATACCGCAAGAAGGCGATTCAGTGTGCCGCTCAGGTGATTCGGTTTTGTCAGAAAACAGAATGGGTGGAACGTGCACATTATGCAGTCGCGTGGGTGTATATTCATGATAGGGATTATGTCAGTGCCAAAGACCACGTCAGAGCACTTCCCAGTGTAAAATCGAATCGTATGCAGGAAAGTATTATGGCACAAATTGCTGATTTTGAGGGTGGCGTGGATGAAATGAAGAAAGTTGTCTGCGAAAATCTTCAAAATTTTGTAAGAGCGATAAATAAAGAAAATCTTTATGCTATGGAATCACTTGCGTGGGAAGTGTCTGCGGATGAGGCAGTTGCGTATGGCAGGTGGAGTACTGATATTATGGATGTATTTAGCAGGAAAAAGGAACTTTTGCCGTATTGCCGTGGATTTTTTCGTGACATTTATATGTATATGATTCATGCTGATTTGCGTGAAGAAAATTATGAGCGGGCAGCCCTTCATTGGAATGAATTAAAAGAAGGTATGCAGAAGCATTATGGTTACTATCAGATGGTGCTTGGCGATGAAGGTGAAGAGGTCAAATTTCCAAAACGCCAGCTGGGGAATATGCGTGCCTATACGAAAGAATATATGGAAGAAAAAAAGCAGGAAATTTTACAGAGATTAACAAACTGGGAAGGAGAAGAAAAAATAAAAAAATTCCGCCAATATTTAGATTAAATTCGAATCACCCCTTGAATTTCCTGGAAAACTTAGTATAATATACACTATAAAATGAAATGAATTCGCATATATTTGTGCAAATTCAACAAAAGAATAAAGGGGGACTTAATCTATGGCAAACAGATTTGTATTGAATGAGACATCATATCATGGTGCAGGAGCAATTGCGGAAATTGCAACGGAGACGAGAAGCCGCGGCTTCAAGAAAGCGTTTGTATGTTCAGATCCGGATTTGGTAAAATTCGGTGTAACACAGAAGGTGCTTGATGTGCTGGATAAAAATGGTATGGCGTATGAGTTATATTCAAATATTAAACCAAATCCAACCATTGAGAATGTACAGACTGGTGTGCAGGCATTTAAGGATGCAAAAACGGATTATTTGATTGCGATAGGCGGTGGTTCTTCGATGGATACAGCAAAAGCAATTGGAATTATTATTAATAACCCGGAGCATGAAGATGTGATAAGTCTTGAAGGTGCGGTAGATACAAAGAATAAGAGTGTACCGATTTTCGCAGTACCTACGACAGCGGGAACGGCTGCCGAGGTTACGATTAACTATGTAATTACCGATGCGGCGAAAAATCGTAAAATGGTTTGTGTAGACCCGCATGATATTCCGGTTGTTGCATTTATTGATCCGGATATGATGTCGTCTATGCCAAAGGGCTTGACAGCTGCAACAGGAATGGATGCATTGACACATGCGATTGAAGGATATATTACAGCAGGAGCATGGGAATTGTCCGATATGTTCCATTTGAAAGCAATCGAAATTATTTCACGTTCTCTGCGTGGCGCAGTGGAAAATACACCGGAGGGCAGAGAAGGTATGGCACTTGGACAGTATGTTGCCGGCATGGGCTTTTCTAATGTTGGACTTGGTATTGTTCACTCAATGGCACATCCTCTTGGTGCTTTATATGATACACCACACGGAATTGCAAATGCAATTATTCTGCCTACTGTTATGGAATACAATGCAGAAGCAACCGGTGAAAAATATCGTGATATTGCAAAAGCAATGGGCGTTGAGGGCACGGAAAATATGTCACAGGAAGAATATCGCAAAGCGGCTGTTGATGCCGTAAGAAAACTTTCACAGGATGTTGGAATTCCGGCAGATTTGAAAGAAATTGTAAAGAAAGAGGACATTCCGTTCCTCGCACAATCGGCTTATGATGATGCGTGCCGTCCGGGAAATCCGAAAGAAACAAGTGTAGAAGATATTACAAAATTATATGAAAGTCTTCTGTAAAATAGAGTAATAAAATAAGGCTGCCATCCAAGTGGATGGCAGTTTTTTTGTTTTCGTTATTTAATTTTTCCTTCTTTATGACGTTTGAAGAAATCCCTTGTTTCTTTTGCCACGACACCACTTAGGGCAAAAATAGCAATCATATTTGGAATTGCCATCAAACCGTTAAAAATATCGGCGATTGTCCACACGGCACTGACTGTCATATATGGACCGATAAATACGGCAAGAATGTAAATCCAGCGGAATATTTTTACATGTTTCATATTGCCGCCACTCAAATATTCCAAACAGCGCTCGCTGTAATAATCCCAGCCAAGAATTGTCGTAAAGGCAAAGAATACAAGGCAGAGCATTAAGACAAATGCGGAAACTTCAGGAGGGAACGGAAGTCCTTTCTGAAAAGCATAGGTCGTAACGCCGACACCCTCAAGTCCTTTTACCTGCCATGCATCGGTTAATACAATGGATAAGCCGGTAAGTGTACAAATAACAATGGTATCAATAAAGGTTCCTGTCATGCTTACAAGACCCTGACGGACAGGTTCTTTTGTCTGTGCGGCAGCTGCGGCAATTGGTGCACTACCAAGACCGGCTTCATTTGAGAAGATACCACGTGCAACACCTTTTTGCATAGCAACAAACATACTTCCAACGGCACCACCGGTAATTGCTCTTGGCGAGAAAGCCGCTTCTACAATTACAGCAATGGCACTTGGCACAGCAGTGATATTGGTAACAATTAAAATGCCTGCAAACAGGAAATAAATTATTGCCATAAATGGCACGATAACCTGACTAACACTAGCAATTCGTTTGATTCCACCAATCAAAACGGAAGCAACGCAAAACGCCAAAACTAATGATGAAATCACAACGGACCAGGAATACTCGCCTAAGAATGGCAGATTTACACAGTGTGCATTGGCTGAATCAAAAAAGCCGTGAACAGCACTGGAAATACCATTTACCTGACTGAAAGTTCCAATTCCGAAAAGTCCGACACATACGCCAAAGAAAGCAAATATTTTGGCAAGCCATTTCCATTTTTTTCCCATACCTTGTTCTATGTAATAAAACGGACCGCCAAGGCTGTGACCGTCTTTTGCGACAACACGGTATTTTACAGCGAGGAGACCTTCGGCAAATTTGGTCGCCATGCCGAAAAAGGCAGCGACAATCATCCAAAAAAGAGCACCCGGTCCACCTGCACCAACAGCAGTTGCAACGCCGACGATATTACCGGTTCCAATCGTCGCGCTTAGGGCTGTACAAAGGGCAGAAAAACTTGAAATTTCTCCCTCGCCGCCTTCTTCGTTTTTTACCATCCATTTTAGGGCAAGCGGCAGTTTTCGAAACTGCATTACGCCAAGACGCACGGTTAATAAAATACCGCCGGCAAGAATTAGTACCATAAGGGGAATACCCCAGACTAAATTGTCAATATTAACTAGAATATCATTGATTGTTTTCCACATTCGTTTTATCCTTCCTCTTTTTGTTAAAATAGCATTACTTTTATACTATATCGTATCTTTTAGGTTCTAGTCAAGCATCATACCTAAGTTGTTTGTTGTTTGTGTCAAATGTTCGCTCTCACTCGTTGAGTGCGTAATGGTATGGGCACTGAAAATACCAGCCGCAAATTCTTGATACATGGCAGCTCTTTTAATGTAAGTAAGTGCCTTATGCAACCTTAACCTTTATAAAAAGTGAAAAGCGTTGCATGAATTTTGAAAAGATGTGTCTGAAAACAACCAAAAGCAGAAATTTCTCTCGAAAGAGTTGCATTTGCCCTGTGATTTTCTCTAATAAGGGCTGATAATCGGGTAAATATGCAACCCTATAAGGCAAATCAAGTAAAAAGCGTTGTTTTGGCTCGATATTGCGCTTAAGTCACCCCGATTGTGCCAAATATTTGATACAAACCATACCGGATTCGTTTTGGTAATTTCGCAAAAGTTATGGTAAAATGGAGAGCAGAGAAGAGGAGGTGCGTGCATGATAAACAGTTACCGTTTTTTTCAAAATAAAGAGTGTGAATATTTTCCCTGTCACAAGACGGAAAACGAGGAGGAGTTTAATTGTTTGTTCTGTTATTGCCCGTTGTATCGTGAAAAAAAGTGCATTGGAAATCCGGTTTGGTTTTTGAATGCGAAGGGGCAGAAAATGAAAGACTGCAGTCAGTGTGAGGTGATACATCGTTCGGAAGCTTATGACAAGGTAATGCAGCAATTACAGAGACAGGATGAGATAATTTCTCTGAATATCGGAAACCTTCGGGAAGATATTTGGGAGCGTATGGCACAGATTGCTTCATGGGAGCAGATGGATAAGAGAACACACAGACAGCATAAAGGAATGGCAGTCAGCAGTATTGGAGAAATTTTGGAAAGAAATAAATATTTGTACCGTGTTTCTATTCTTTTACAGCCGTTTTCCGGGCAATGTGTAGAAGACGGTTATTTTTCTTTTGGAAATGATAAGATGCAGTGCCAGGTGCTGTCACGCATTGACAGGAGACAGGTTGAAACCGGTTATTTGTATGCATTTCATGCACCGGAATATGAAGTAGAAGAAAGTAAGGCACTTTTAACACAGTATTACTGGGAGATTTTTCAAATCGCTTGTTTGGATGTGGTAAGAGAGTGGCTGCGGGAGTATTTGCAGCGGAAGCACAGCATGTATGAAAAACGGTTTTGCAGCCCTGCTTTTGGCGCAGGTTTTTATGGAATGGAGTTATCTGCATCAGAGAAAATGCTGCAATTAATGGATGCTGAAAAAATTGGAGTTTCATGGGATGGTGGAAAAATGAAACCACAAATGAGTGTGGCAGGTGTGTACCTGATTAGCAGAAAAGATATTTTGTCAGACTGCAGGGATTGTGCAAACTGTATCGGGCAGCAGACAGGCTGTGCATTTTGCTGTAACAATCCGAAAAAATGAGTTGATACATGTGGCGAAAAATGATAAACTATAAAATAGTTTTTATGTGGTTAAAAAGGGTGGAAAATTGCATAACAAAGAAGAAGGACGATTGATTTGAATATTTTATCACTGGAACATTTGACACATTCATATACGGAAAGGAAACTTTTTGATGACGCCGATTTTTATCTTCATGAAGGGGATAAGGTAGGTGTAATCGGAATCAATGGAACCGGCAAGTCGACTTTGCTAAAAATTATGGCAGGGCTGGAGACTCCGGATGAAGGACAGGTTATACAGGCATCGAATCTGATGATTCATTATCTGCCTCAGAATCCGGAATTTTCGGAGGAGGACACGGTTTTACAGAGTGTTCAGAATATGGTGCATCACCATGCCAATGAAAATGAATTGATAGCGGCTAAGGCAATGCTTACAAGGCTTGGTATTACAGACTTTGAACAGAAGACAAGAGAGCTTTCCGGTGGACAGAGAAAGCGTCTTGCACTTGTTTCCGTGTTGATTACTCCATGTGATGTGCTCATATTGGATGAGCCGACAAACCATTTGGACAGTGAGATGGCGGATTGGCTGGAAAATAAGCTGCAAGCGTTCCGTGGGGCCTTGGTTATGGTGACGCATGACAGGTATTTTCTGGATTCCGTGACAAATAAAATCATAGAGCTTGACAAAGGGAAAATATACAGTTACGACGAAAAATATTCGGGGTTTCTGCAGCGAAAGGCAGAGCGGGAAGAAAGTGTGCGTGCCAGTGAGAGAAAACGTCAGAGTATTTTGCGCAAGGAGATTGAGTGGATTTCGCGTGGTGCCAGAGCTCGTTCGACGAAACAGAAGGCACACATCCAGCGATACGAAGCACTGAAAAATCAAAAGGCACCGGAAGTTGATGAAAAACTCCAGTTAAGCAGTATTTCATCCCGTATGGGAAAAACGACAATCGAAATTGAAAATGTATCAAAAGCTTATGGTGAGAATACATTGATACGTGATTTTTCTTATATATTTCTCAAACATGACCGGATTGGTTTTGTTGGGAAAAACGGCTGCGGCAAGACGACATTAGTGAAAATGATTGCCGGCCGGATTGAGCCGGATGCCGGCAGTATTAAAGTTGGACAGACGATTCGGATTGGTTATTATACACAGGAAATCGAAAAGGAAGAATCCGCGGGAATTGCTTATATGGATGCGGATGAAAAGGTGATTGATTATATTAAAAACACGGCAGAATTTGTGCGCACCAGTGATGGGCTGGTCTCGGCATCTGCCATGCTGGAGCGCTTTTTGTTTCCGCCTTCGCAACAGTATAGTGCCATTGGTAAATTATCCGGTGGTGAAAAAAGAAGGTTAAATCTTCTCCGCGTGCTGATGGAGGCGCCAAACGTACTTATTCTTGACGAGCCGACAAATGATTTGGATATCGAAACGATGACAATTTTAGAGGATTATTTGGATGACTTTGACGGAATTGTTATCACAGTTTCACATGACCGGTATTTTTTGGACCGTATTGTAACCCGCATTTTTGCTTTTGAAGAGAATGGTGCAATTCGCCAGTACGAAGGCGGTTACACAGATTATGTGAAAAAGCGTTCGGCGAGTACGGAAAATTCTTTTGACGGAAAAACGAAGAGCCATACCGGTAACAAAGAGGCGCGGATGGTGTATAAAAACCGTGAAAAGAAACTTAAATTTTCTTATCAGGAACAGCGTGAATATGAAACAATCGAAGAGGATATTTCTGTATTAGAGACGACCATTGAAACACTTGATCAAGAAATGGCGGAGAATGGGACAGACTATGTCAAACTTCGTGAGTTATCTGAGAAAAAAGATGAAGCAGAGGAACAGTTGATGGAGAAAATGGAACGCTGGGAGTATTTGGAGGAACTGGCGGAAAAGATAGCAAATCAGTAGAAGGTAACATTAAGGACACTGTGTATTCAAGTTGTGTAACATATTTTCACATGTATTACTTATAAAAAGACATTCTCTATTTTTGTATTTATGATAGCATTATATATAGCATTAATCAAATAAAAAAATGGAGGTATGGTTATGAGGAGACAGATAAAGAGAGTTGTGGCGACATTGCTGACGGCATCGTTGATTGCTCCTATGTGTTATGGAAACAAAGTTTCTAATGCTGAAATGGTGAAAAAGAATGTTACGGCAACTGCAGTTGATGAGGATGGTTCAGATGGGCTGACAGAAATCACAGAATTGCATGCAGCATCGGTAGATAATAAAATAGAAGTTCGCATATGGAAGAATGAGGAGGGAAAAATTTTTTATTCTGCATACCGGAATGGACATGTTACGTTGAAATGCGTACCACTTGGCATTGTGGCGAAAAGTGTTGATTTATCTACTGGTCTGCAGGTGGATGAGGAGTCATATGAACTTAAAAAGGGAAAAGAAGAGTATGATTGGTACCAGGGAAGTAAAAAACATGTAAATAAAGAATATCAGGAAATGTCATTTGTGGTAACAAAAGAAAATGCAAAAATGCAGGTGATTTTCCGTATTTTTGAAGATGGTATTGGATTCCGTTATGTTGTGGATGGAGACACGACAACACAAAATGAGAAAACAGTGATTACCAGTGAAGTAAGTTCTTTTGAATTTCCTATGGATGGAAGAGTATGGAATGCCGACTGGTACAGTTCAACTTACGAGCCGGGCTCTTATTCGACAAGGACAATGACCCAGGTAAAGAATGCAAATGGAGATGTTCCACCTGCAATTCTCTCTCAAGTGGCGAATGGGAATGGTTCCTGCTATATGCTTTTAACTGAGGCAAATGTGTATAACGAGGAAAAACCTTATTGTGCAACTATTTTTCATACAAATCAGGGAAGTGCTGCCTATAAAGTTCAGTTTAGTAAATATTTAAAGCAGGAGCAGGACCCAGAGTATGTTGGTAAGACTTTTAAGGCGGAATACCTGCCAATTGAGAGTGTTACAATGGAGAATGAATTTCATACACCATGGCGTGTATGCATTATGACGGATACATTAAATGATTTGACGAACAGTTCGTTGGTTTCTGACCTCAATCCGGCAGCAGAGGGAGACTTTAGCTGGGTAGAACCAGGTACAGCATCTTGGTCCTGGTGGTCAACAGGAGATCCGATTGAATATCAGTCTTTGTATGATTATATTGACTATGCGGAAGAAACAGGACAGAAGTATTGTCTTGTTGATTTTGGGTGGGAAAACTGGAAGGACAGTTCCGGAAAATTGGATTATGAAGAAAAGTTAAAGAAATTATGTAAGTATGCCAATGAAAGAAACGTAGGAATACTTGTCTGGTATGGAGTAAAGAAACGAGACGGTGCACATCGGGTAGACCTTGATAATCCTGAAACTATTGAAAAAGAATTTGCATGGTGCGAAAGTCTTGGCGTTAAAGGTGTTAAAGTTGATTATCTTGAGAGCGACAGTCAGTGGGCGATGAAAGATATGTATGATATTGCATCCATTGCGGCGAAACATAAATTAGTTGTAAATTATCATGGTTGCACAGATCCAAATGGCGAGAACAGAACATTCCCGAACATTTTATCGAGTGAGGCTGTACAAGGAAGTGAGTACTTCAAGTGGGGAAGTGGTTCGCCTATAGAGACTCTTCTTACTTTGCCTTATACGCGTAATGTAATCGGTTCCATGGAATTTACACCGGTTGGAATGAGTGTGAAAAATTGTAAGGCGACGAATGGTTTCATGCTTGGAATGACAGTTGTCTATGAATCGGCAATGCAGACGCTGGCACATTCCTGCCACGTATATCCGGGGTATGGTGGTTTGTCATTCCTTACAGATATTCCATCATCCTGGGATGAGTCTGTTTTGTTGGAGGGGTCTGAACCACGCAAAGCAGCAATTCGTGCAAGAAGGAGTGGTGAGCGTTGGTACCTCGGTGCTATGACAGCTAAAGAAGATAATTATGAAGCAGACCTTTCTTTCTTGGATGCAGGTGCAAAATATTATGCGTATGTTTATACGGATAATTCTGATAGTTCCAACATTCAGATGGAGAAAAAAGAAGTAACTTCCAAGGATAAACTCACACTGCCACTTAAAGAAAACGGTGGTGCAGCTGTCATTTTCAGCAAGAAAGATGATTTGAGATTAACATCTTATGATAATTACAACTATTTTGAGGCAGAGAATGCAAATCTTGGTCTTGGCAACAAAACACCGACAACTGCTCAGTATGTTTCCAATAAAGCTTATATCGGAAAAATACGTGGAGTGCAAAACCGTGTTAAATTTGAAAATATCGAAGCTCCGGAAGCTGGTATGTATGACCTGAAGCTCTACGTGGTAAGTGGAAGCAAAAAGAAACTTAGTATTCGTATAAACCAATATGAATCAGTACAAGTAACTGATATTGTGGGTATTTCCGGTAATAGTTCTGCAGTAGGGTGTGTGTCCACCCAGGTTTATTTAGACAAAGGAAAGAATACAATTTATGTATATAATCCGACAGCTCTTGGTCCGGGACTTGATCGTATTGCTATATCAAAGACAAAAACAGCAGATGCTGCAGTTCCTAAGATAGCTACAGATTATCCGGAATTATATGCGGATTATCCAGGAACTACATCTACTCCGGAACCTGCTGCAACACCTGTGCCTACGACAGCGCCTGTTGTAACTCAAACTCCTGCACCGACAGCAGTTCCAACACAGGTACCAGTTCAGAAATCAACTCAGAAAGTAACTCAGAAAGTAACAAAACCTGGCAAAGTAAAAGGTCTGTCAGTGAAGAGCACTTCTAAAAGGAAGATGTTTGTAAAATTTGCGAAGATTAAAAATGTAAAGGGGTATCAGATATCATATAGCACAAATAAAACATTTAAGAAGGCTAAGAAGGTTACAGTTTCTTCTAATTCAAAGACAATTAAAAAACTGAAATCGAAAAAAATGTACTATGTACGCGTTCGTGCTATACGCAAAAACAAACAGAAAACATTGTATGGAGCATGGAGTGCTAAGAAAAAGGTAAAAATAAAATAATCTTTAATAAACAATATACCATTTCAAGAGTTGACAATGATACTTTTGAAATGGTATTGTTATTTTAGGAAGAGGAGATGATACTTATGGAGATGCCAGAAGATGGCGTTTGGTGGTTGAATTACAGCCAATATGAAGACTTACGTCTTTATGAAGTAGGAATTCAGAGATGTGCTCCTTCATATTCATTTGGACCGATCATACGCGATCGGTATATATTGCATTATGTATTTGAAGGAGAAGGGGTGCTCCGAATTGATGATAAAGAGTTTAAGGTAAAAAGTAACAGCTTTTTTTTGCTACCGCCGGATGTGCTTGTTCAGTATCAGGCGGATGAAAAAAAACCATGGCAGTATGCATGGATTCATTTTCATGGATTTAAGTCAACAGAAATTGTGAGAAGTATTGGGATGACAAGAAAAGAACCAGTTTATGTACCGATAGAAGAGAACAGCCAATTAAAGGATGCTGTTATAAATTTAATTATGTATAAAGAAAATGAATATGCATGTATAGGGTATATGTATATCTTGTTTGATAAAATGAATCGGTGGACGCGGCATGTTGAGAAGAAAGCAGGAACGAATCTGCGGACAATGAATTATATGAGAGAAGCAATTCAATATATAAATACGAAGTATTGTGAATCGATCATGGTGCAGCAGATAGCGGATCATTGCGGTGTGGATCGGGCATACTTAAGTAAAATTTTTAAATATGCGACCGGTAAAACGTTGCAGGAATACCTGATACAATTTCGGATAAAACGGGCAAAACAGTTGTTAAAAGATACCGATTTGTCGGTAAAATATGTCTCTTACTCTGTTGGGTATAATGACCCCTTCACTTTCTCAAAAGTGTTTAAAAAACAAGAGGGAGTTTCACCGTCAGTGTGGAGAAAAAATCATAATAATTTTGCATAAGTTATACATTGTCAGATCTTGATTATGATACAGAAGATGTTGTTGACCGACTGAAAGAATTAAAAGTTGAAGAGCACTCAGAAACTAAAATTGATAAAAAATCTTCCGATAGACAAAAGTTACAGAATAAAGACTACGGAAGGAGTAGCGTCATCCAACGCAGAGGCAACAGGTCTTATACTTCCGAATTATGGCTCAAACACTTCTTCTTATGTGGAAGAAATAGAAGAAGGCGGCTTTTTTCGAATTGAGGCGTTAAAAGGAAAAGTTTACATTGAGACTTATAGTGCAGATTATAAGCTGCTTTCTACAAAAAAATTAAGTATGAACTGCCTAAATTTGGAGGATATTTTAAAGGTAAAGATGCACGGTATATCGTGTTTGGACAGAATAACCATGAATCGGATAATACAAAAGAAGTTGTCCGGGTTGTCAAATATGATGATGACTGGAATAAACTTGGACAGTGCAGTATAACAAGCAAAAATGTATATGAGCCTTTCGCAAAAGGTCCTTTGCGTATGACAGAAAATGACGGAATCCTTTATATCCATACATCAAGGTATATTTACTGGGATGCTGCAGCGGAGCCGGAAGAGATTCATCATGAAGTAAATCTAACTTATGCGGTGGATGAAGACAGTATGGAATGTGTCATGAATGAAGCTCCGGGTGACTGGGTTTCCCACTCTTTTGCCCAGTTTATTCTTTCAGATGGAGAGTCTGTATACCGTTTAGATCTTGGAGATGCGAATCCCCGTGCTGTTAATCTGGCAAAATCGGTTGTTTACAAGGAGCCGGACGATGTATGGACATGGTATGGGAAGACAGAGACCCGTTCCCTCTTAGATATTATAGGAAGCTATGGCGATAATGTAACCGGTGTATCGCTGGGAGGTTTTGAACTTATGAACGATGGCGATACACTTATTACTGCCGGTTCTTCTATTGTTCAGGATTCCTCTGTCACAAAAACGTCGATGGAAAAAGCACACAGAAACATCTTTGTAATTACCATGAATAAAAAATTTAATGAGTCACCTAAATTAAATTGGATTACCGATTATAAACAAGAAGATGGAATTACCATTTTGAATCCACAGTTAGTAAAGGTAGAAGATGGATATTATATGTTCTGGCAGGAATATTATGTAGAACGGGAGACAGATCTCTGGGTGACAAGAGTTGCAAAACTCAACGAGGATGGAAGTCTCGATGGAAAAATTCACAAGATTCGTGCATATTTGTCAGACTGTAAACCGATTGTAACATCGGATAATCATTTGTTCTGGTATACAACGATGAATGAAAATGCACCGACATTTTATTCTCTTGATATGAACAGGCTGGATGACTATGATTTTAACGGACGTATATTTGCAGACGCGTTTGAAATAAAACTTTCGCAGTATACATATACAGAAATTAATGATCCATCAAGAATGCATGCATATAAGCCGGACGTGACGGTATATTTTAAAGGAAAAAAGTTAGTAAATGGACAGGATTACACTTATAGGTATGAAGATAATTATACACAGGGAACTGCCTATGTGGATGTTACGGGAAAAGATTTCTTTGTAGGAACGCAGAGAGTTTCGTTTGAGATACTGCCGCCGGAAGAAGACCCGCCATATCAGGAACCATCGTGGTGGGGAAATGGCGGTCAGGCGACAAGCAAGCCGACCGCAACCAAGAAACCAACGGCAACGAAGAAACCAACAGCAACAAGGAAACCGAGTACAAAGACAGTGAGAACCGGTACAGGTGCGGTTATAATCAAGGGTACAGGAACTTCTGCAGCAACCCCTAAAAAGGTAAAGGGTGTAAAGGTTTCAAATTTAAAAGGTAAAAAAGTTGTAGTATCATGGTCCAAACAGCAGGGAATGTCCGGATATCAGATACAGTATGCAAAAAATAAGAAATTTACGAAAGGGAAAAAGAAGTTATCTGCATCCAGAACTTCGGCTTTCCGGATAATAACAAAATTTAAGGAAAAAACATATTATTTCCGTGTGAGAACTTATAAAAACTCGGGCAGACGGAAAGTTTATGGTAAATGGAGTAAAACGGTCAAAGTAAAAATAAGAATATAAATGCACGTGGGGGAGAATTAGGACCGGTTTTTGCTGGTCCTTTTTCAATTGCATTATTGCTATGCTTAATTATATCATGGTTGTGTGAATTCGCCAATAATATAAAAAATCGCCATTTTAACTTTTTGCAGACCATTATAAATTAAGATTTTTGTAGATGCCTGGGAGTTTGTTTGGTATAATTATGGTGCAGGGGACAAGGAATTGTTCCCTGCAAATCAGAATTTTACGCACTATTAACTTTTGGATATAAAGTGCCGATATTACAGATATAGAAACGGATTTCTGTATCAATTTTCAAGGAGGATGATACCATGATTAGAGCAGCTAATTTAACACAGGTAACAGATTATTATAAGAGCAATACTGTTAGTAAGCAAAATAACACAGAGAAAGCAAAAGATGTGCAGCCCAATGCACAGAAAATAAAATCCAGCGAAGATAAGTTATCTTCTAAGGCACAGAAATATCTGGAAACATTGCGTAAGGATAATGCGGATTTCGATTTTATTATTGCTGATAAAGGCGATGATTTCAGAGGATTAGTAGACCAAAGCGATAAGGAATTTACAGTTGTTTTTTCAAGTGCTGAACTTGAAAGAATGGCATCCGATGAGAAATATGCACGGGAAAAATTGTCTACGGTAAAAACTGCAGTTGAGATGTCAGATAAAATCAATGAACAGTTTGGGTTTGAACGTGCTTGGGGAACGACAGACAATAGTGGAACTGTATTAAATAAGTTAACTATGTCCTTTGATGATGATGGAAAGATGACACTTTTTGCTGATTTGGAGAAGATTACAGAAAAGCAGAAAGAACGGCTTGAAGAATTAAAGGAAAAACGTGCAGAGGAGAAAAAGCAGGAAAAGAAGGATGTAACTGTTAAGCGGACTACAATTCAGGCAAATTCAAAAGAAGAATTACTTGAAAAGATTTCTGAACTGGATTGGAGTAAGATAACAGAAGAAAAGGCAACACAGGGTATGAAGTTTGATATCACTATTTAATCGTAGCATTAACCGGGAATTGGAGGTGTGCTATGATTGCAGGTACAATACGAAACG